>Ga0209427_10003642_pt1 | contig 18010 bp, 14 predicted proteins | sample DeeMarSWOR136_30_FD_187465 | JGI IMG/M metagenome (GOLD analysis project Ga0209427, IMG submission 187465) | Marine sediment microbial communities from White Oak River estuary, North Carolina - WOR-1-36_30 (SPAdes) (version 2) | ecosystem: Environmental > Aquatic > Marine > Intertidal zone >...
AATAGAAGCAATCAACAGTTCCGCACTTACTTTTTCCTTGCTTCCCAGTATTCTTTTGCTTCCCTGTATTCTTTTTCTTTTTTGGCTGCTCCCATTTTGGCACTACATTCCTGACAGAAGCAATTGCCCTTGTGTTGCACATACCGGGTGTAGAACATCTTCCCGCAATTCTCGCATCGGTGATCGCCCATGATTTCGCCTTCTGTATAATGGTTATCTTCCAAGGATTTAACTGGTTCTACAGTATTACACTTAGGTAAGACGCAATTGCGAGGCTTCCCAAGGAAAGCTACTTGGAGGGCAATAACGCAAGGAGAAAGAATCTGCTTAGTAAAGGTGCGGGAGGTGGGATTCTAAACCTAATGTTTAATGAGTATGAAAAAAAGCTACTCGAACTTCGTGAAAAAGCCAAAAAACTTGCTTGAGCTAAAGAAGAAATTTAAGAGAAAGTACATCGCTTTTCTTTGATAGTTTAGTTTTGTTGCGTTTGTTTTTTCTTGTGTTGTCATGCTTTGGGTGTTGTTTTGTGTGACATGTGAGATATGTAAGTAGCTAGGAGAAAGAAAGAGAAAGTAAGGGTATGAAAGTAAGTGGGTTTGGGTTTGAGGATTAAATTTTAGTCAGAAAAGCGAGGAGATTGGTCAAGAAACATCAGCAGAACCGTGAATTGGCAACAAAATAAAGTGTGAAAAATAGCTGTAACCCAAACCCGTGTCGGCGCAACAAAATATAAGTTTTTTGAGCTGAAATATTTTTGAGTCATGTGAACTCGTACGAGTTGATGTAGAGTTAAGGAATTGTAGTTGCTTAACGTTGATAAGTAATAAAAATGAAAGGTATTTTTGAAATCTGTGGTGCAGATCTGTTTTTTTCGGCGGGTATTTGTTTATAAAGCTGGGTTACTGAGGTGGTTGTGCTGCAGGTCTCGCTTTCTTGAGCATTAGCATGAGGAAGACGATAATTGCTGTAAAAGTCAATGTTGAAACGCCGAGCAAGGTTGCAGTAACACTGAGATTTCGGTTTGCTGTTTCTTGTGCTTCAATTTGCTCTTGGACGCTTTGGAGTTGTTCCTCAGAGTCTTCGAGTTGTTGCTGGGAATCTTCGTAGGATTGTTTGAAGGGTGATTCAACGTACATTTTAACTTGATAGTTTATGTTGTCGGAGTGAATCCACTGTTCTATCCCGTTAATCCATATATCCGTGCTTCCTCTGACTATCAAATTAATGTATCCTGGGGCGATGTTAGTGGGCAGACTGATGGGTACTTGATAGGTTCTTGTTTGTCCTGGTTTAATCTCATTTGTCAAGTCTATATCTGTGAAGAACTTTTGGACATAGACTGTGCCGTCTGAGTAATAATAGTCGATTGTGGCGCTCAATTCGGTGACAGTGATGTTTGCACTTTTATCGTTGTAGATGGCAACTGAGATGTATCCTGTCTGACCTGCAAGATAGGTTTCTTTGTTCAAAGTTGCTGAGGTGATCTCGGCAGCTTTTACGGTTTGGGAAAGACCAACTACGGTGATGGTCGACAGCAAAAGAATTAGAGTTAGCTTTCTGTTCAGGATGCGGTTTCTTTTCATCATTTTTTGTTTACCTGATCCAATATTAATATTAAATCGTAAGATTTAAGAATATCGCTTGCTGCTCGGAGCTCCAAAGTCTCTCGATCGCCCACTCTCGCATTCAAAAAACGCGTACTCACGCTAATTCAAGGTCGCATATGTAACTATCTGTATTAGATTTCTTCTACTTTACAATTGATTTCTAAATTCCTTTTCTTCAAGGTAAACTGAATTTCTTGGAAGAGTTTTTTGTGCATTCCAAGAATTTCTGGTGGAATTAATCCTTTTTTGCTTATTTTGTTTTCTATCATAAGTTTGATTACTGCAAAAGCTGTGTATGCTGTTGATCTCCCCATTGCAGTTATGTTTCTTTGCTCATCGAAATAATCTACTACTTCGTAGGTGTGCATAATTTTTGTTGAATTTTTCTTTCCACTTACTTGTATTCTCATTAGGAGGACATCTTTATCTTCGAAAAAACTTAGATTTTCTTCCCAAAATTTGCTCATAAACTTCCAAGGACTAATATTTATTGATTTTAAGGGTTTTTTATTTAATAAACCCAATTTTTTTATTAGCTTAATTTTTTCAACATGCCCAGGATATCTGAGGGTTTTTTCCCACATGTTATTAGCCTTGATTGTGTGATGTAGAGTTCTTACACTGTCAGTGAAGAAGCCTTCAAACTTGCCAAAGCCTTCAAATTCGACTTCTTCTAAGCCTTCAAGAGCTTCAACCTCAGCGGTCTTTCCGTTTCTAACAATTTTGGCGTTTCTTGTATATTCTTCGAATAGATCTTCAACGCACCAAGTTACTTTGTAATTCAGAGGAGGTTTGGGATCTTGGGGCAATCCACCAACATATATTATGACATCTTCAATTTGGTCCAATTGACTTGACGCTTTCCCAATCAACATGTTACTTAGCCCAGGAGCAACACCACAATCAGGTATTATTCTCACTCCTGCTTTGAGGGCTGCGTCTTGAAAGAGAAAGGGGTCTTCTGCCATGAAGGATAAATCTATCAAATTTTTCTTTTTTTCCACACAAGCCTTCATGACATTAAATCCCAATCTTCCTGGAGCTAATCCAATAATTAAGTCAACATCATCTACAATTGCTAAAAGATTCGAATATTTTGAAATATCCAATTGAAAGGGAATAACTTTCCCTCCCAATTTCTTAGCAGTTTCCTCAATTTTCTCCTTTGTGCTGTCACATATGATTAATTCTTCAAAATCTAAACTATTGACTAACTCTTCTGCTAAAACAGAACCTATGTAACCACACCCTATACTTAGCAGTTTCATGTATATCGATAACGTTGAAATGAAATTAATAATTTATTGGTCATCCTTTGCTGTTGTTATCTAATGCTTCGCAAAAGGTCTTTTGTCATATTGAAAACCGCTTCTTGCATTATAGAATAGAAATAGCTTTTTTCCTGGGTCTTCCAGAACATAAAGGGTACTTTGCAACGTGTTCATCTATTGTCCATATGCATATCTAGAAGTATTCAAAGTATTCTGGGCAGTTTAAAACCCTTGTGCTGCCAGTGCCGCTAGCCTAATAGACATTTTTTACTTGAATAGGAAGAAACCATGATAAATATGAACATCGAAGCATGATAAGTGAAGCTAATCGCTTTTTTATTTAGAGCTAACCGCTCATGATGTTAATGTTTTAAAAAGTGGTTAGATATTTGAAATTTGGATGATTGATTGAAAAAACTTCATGTCATAGAACAGAAACGCAGTAGATTGCTTTCATACGGTATAAGACTTCCTAAATTTCTGGTTGAGTGAACGGGGTTGTTTTGCCTACCAATAGTTTTCCGAAGGTGTCAAGATGTTTTTCTTCTTCACTCAGAATTTCTTCAAGCAGTCGCTTGGTCGAGAAATCACCTTCCAAATTAGCCATTTGAATACCTCTTTTGTATATTTCGACAGCTTTTTCTTCGTCCTGCTGATCTTGTTTAAGCATCTCCACTAGGCTACCACCAACAAAAATCGGATTTGGAACGATTGTTGGTATGCCATTCAAGGAGGAAAGTCTTTCTGCAAGGGACTCAGCATGTTTCATTTCAGCAATACCTATTTTTCTGAAGACACCTTCTACAAAAGCGCCTTCGATCCCAGTTACTTGGACGTGTTGCCACATGTATTGGATTGATACTTGTAGTTCTCTAGCAATTGCTTTGTTTAAGAGGTCTAACAGTTTTTTGGAAACCATACAAATCACTTGTCAATTACTCATAATTTCAGGAAGATTTTAATATAAATTTCGTGCCTATCCGCTTGCCTTTTTTTTATTTTCTGCTTTATAGGTAGGATTGAATTTATGGTGTACAAAAGATTAAATTTAACTACTGTGTTTTTTGAGTTGGAGGTTTTTTGTTAATGAGAGATCCAATTTGTGGTATACCCGTTGACGAGGAAAAGACTGAATTTAAAGCTAAAGTAAGGGGAAAAACATACTACTTTTGCGGGGCTTATGACAAGCACACTTTCTTGGAAGGTACTCGAATAGCATATTTCTCGATGGAAATAGGGCTTTCAGACGAAATTCCTACTTATAGTGGTGGTCTGGGTGTTCTTGCAGGCGACATGATCAGATCTGGTGCAGACTTGAAGATACCTTTAGTTGCGGTTTCGCTCTTGAGTCGAAAGGGATACTTCAAGCAGGAAATCACCTCAGAAGGAAAACAGATTGAGCATCCGGTCGAATGGGACCCCTCAAAATTCATGAATTTATTACAGCCGGAGGTAACCTTGCATCTACAGGGGAGGGAAGTGAAAGTGCGGGCTTGGCTTTACGATCACCAGAGTTTAACTGGCGGTCTGATTTCCGTCCTCTTTCTCGATACTGATGTGGAGGGCAACGTTAAGGAAGATAGGCAGATTACTTCTTTTCTATACGGTGGTGACGAGCGCTATAGGTTGAAGCAGGAAGCAGTATTGGGAATAGGCGGAGTAAAAATGCTTGAGGCTGTAGGTTTTAAGATCAGAAAGTATCATATGAATGAGGGTCACTCGAGCCTTTTGACTTTGGATTTGATGCAAAGAAATGGTTTAGACCTTGACAAGGTTAAAGACATTTGCGTGTTTACCACTCACACTCCCGTTGAAGCGGGGCATGACAAGTTTTCGTATAGTCTAGTACAAGAAATAATAGGTTATCCCGTTCCATTAGAGACTCTTAAGCGAGTTGGTGGTCAAGATAACCTTAACTTGACGCTCTTGTCCCTGAATTTGAGTAAGCATGTTAATGGCGTTGCGGAAAGGCACAGAGAGTATTCAGAGAAGCTATATCCAGGTCATCACATTTCTGCTATCACTAATGGTGTCCATCCTCTCACTTGGACTTGTGAAAGTTTTAGAAGACTCTATGATAAGTATCTGCGAGGATGGGCTAATGAACCGGAATTGCTGGTCAGAGTTGATAGCATTCCCGATGAGGAGATTTGGGAAGCTCACTTGGTAGCAAAAAAAGAACTTTTAGATTTTGTTGTTGAGAAAACTAATGTTCAACTTGATCCAGACATTTTGACAATCGGTTTCGCTCGAAGGTCGACGGCTTATAAAAGATCTACTTTATTATTTTCTAACTTGGATAGGCTTCTGAGGATCAATCAGCAGGGCAAGATACAAGCGATTTTTGCAGGAAAGGCGCATCCCAAAGATTTTGAGGGAAAGAAGTTGATTGGGGAGATTTATGGTTACATTGAAAAATTGAAAGGCGGGGTTAAAATTGTCTATTTGGAAGATTACTCGATGGGAATGGCTGCATTGCTTACTTCTGGTGTTGATGTATGGCTGAATACTCCTTTGCCGCCTTTTGAAGCTTCTGGGACGAGTGGAATGAAAGCTGCGCATAATGGTGTGATAAACTTTAGTGTCTTAGATGGATGGTGGATTGAAGGTTGTTTGGAGGGAGTGAATGGCTGGTCAATCGGTCCTCGGCCAGATGAATCATTATCCGCTGAAGAAAGAAAAACGAGAGAAGTAGAAGACTTGTATAGCAAATTGTCCTATATTATTGTTCCAGTATTCTACAAGCGAAGGAACGAATGGATAAAAATTATGAAAAACTCCATAGGAAAGATATCTTACTATTTCAACAGTCACAGAATGATGCGAAAATATGCGTCAGATGCTTACCTCTGAGAAGAAAATGGGTGATTCGGAGATATCTTATGGCCTACTCCTCTAGCAATTTTCTCAATTTTTTGTTTGTTTTTGTTCGTTATTGCCAGTATATTTTCTGAGTTCCTTGATTTTATGCACCTCGATTAGATTACTTGCGTGCTTCGTGAGGGTTCTAAAAGCAGCTGTGAATAATACCGTGTCTTCATCTCTTATTAGGTTCATGGAATGTAGATTATTTGCAACGCATAGGATGTGATCTTTTTGTTTCTGATAGTTTATGGTAGTAGGGTAAACACCGAACACGATCTCAAGTTGCTTCTTTACTCTTTTATCTGGTGTGACAGCGATGATTGGTTGTGGAATTTTAAACCTCGCAATCATTTTTGCGGTATAGCCTGACCTTGTCAGGGTGACTATCTTATCTACGGGCATGTTTCTGCATATTCTTTGAACTGCTTTGCTCATGGCGTCTGATATGTTAATGAAGCCTTCTTCTTCAATGCGACTTCGGGTGGCTTTTTCAACTTCTGCTGCTATGCGTGACATCATAATAACAGATTCTATAGGGTATCTGCCTATCGCTGTTTCTCCGGAAAGCATTGTTGCATCTGTCCCATCCAGTATCGCATTAGCTACGTCGCTGACTTCTGCCCTTGTGGGCATTGGCTGTTGCATCATTGACTCAAGCATTTCTGTTGCTGTTATTACAGGTTTGCCTCTTTGATTGCAAGATTTTATTATTGCTTTCTGAACTAAAGGAACTTTTTCGGGTTCTATTTCTACGCCCATGTCACCTCGGGCTATCATTATGCCGTCGGAGCATTCTAGAATTTTTGAAAAATTCTTTATTCCTTCAGAATTTTCGATTTTTGCAATTATTGCTCCGTCGAAACCTTCTGCTTCAGATCTAAGATTGATTATATCTTGCGCGTTTCTAGTGAAGGACAATGCTATGTATTCGATGTCATATTTCTTGGCAAATTGGATTATTTCTTTGTCCGTTATTGAAAGTGTTGGCACTGAGAGTTGTCTGTTTGGAATATTGACTCCTTTGCCGTCTGCTATTTCACCGCCAGACATAACCTTCAAGCGTAGTGTTTTGTTATTTTTTTCAACTACTTGTGTTCTTATTTTGCCGTTATCAATGACAATTAAGTCGTCTTTGGTTATTTTATTGTAGAAATCCCAGTTGAAACTGATTTCTTGATCGTTAAAACCTGCTTCAAAGACTTCGCCCTCATTGACCGTTTTCTTCTTCTTGGCTCTAATTCTAATTTCAGGTCCCTTAATGTCGATAATTAGGGGTATTTCGCCAACTTCTCTCACGTTTTCAATTATCCGGCTGTATTGTTTATTGTTTCCATAGGCTGTGTTTATTCGTACTCCGTTCATCCCAGCACTATGCATTTTTGTTATTATATCCCTAGAGAGAGATGATGGGCCGATGGTACAGACAATTTTTGTTCTATTCAAAATCTTCGCTTCACTTATTTCGTTAAACTCAACAAACACATCGTGTTGAGTTTCAATATTAAATTTGTGATTTATTCTAAAATAGTAAGTGTTTCATTTTTTCATTTTTAGATGAGTATTCCATGCGTAAAAAGACTAGGCAAATAATTATTTTCCAACCAAGTGACGATTTTGTAAATTTTCTTGTTCTTCAATGATTTTAGAATAAGAGCCATTTGCATAAACGAATCTTGGTTGTTTTCTCATTCGAAACTTACTTTGATTCCACCGCCAATTTTTGGGACAAGATAATTGTAAACTACTGCAAAAAATAGACCTTCCAAAAATCCCCCTATGAAAGTTATTATCGGGAGAATAATTATTGCGCTTTCTCCCAGTAGTACATCAAGTATGACTGTTCTCTCTGTGAGACTGGGAAACAAGACAGCTATTTCACTTGAGAGTACAGCAATTATCAAGCCTGCTATGAATCCTGTAATTCCACTAAATGTTCCCAGCGTCGTAGCAAATGTTGCAACATCAATTTTCTTAACAATTTTTTCTTGCATAGGGTCACCTGTCAATGTTTCTTAGTCGCGTTCAGCAATAATAAGACTTTTCCAGATACAATACACATCCCATAACATATCTCACCTTCGGAAAATGATGCCGGAATGGTTAAGTAATCTATACAACCGCACTTTTGCAATATCTGTTATTAGGAAGAGCAACACAGCATATCCCCATACAAGGAGAGCTAATTCCCAGCCCATAGCTGGAAGTAGAATTCCGTAAACGGTAATTATCGTGGCAACTAGTTGCGTGATTATGACCGCGAAGAGAAGAGGCATGGCAGGTTTTACCGACCAAAATGGACCTTTGGTCCTTGCTACAAATACAGTTAGATGACCTGCCACTGAGAGCTTCAGGTAAATAAAAGATTGGAGCACAAGCGGGTCCAAGTTGAGCACAACTGTTCCAATGTAGAGAATTCCGAAAGTTGATAACACTCCAATTATTCCAAGAAATGTTGCTATTCCCAATAGGGTTCGCATATCCCATCTTTCAGGGTTTCCAGAGTATTTTACATTGTCATACGCTATTGTCATAATAGGTAGATCATTCAAAAGCGCCAACAACACTATCATAAGAGCAGTGACAGGATAAAACTGGAAAACCACAATTGATGCTGTGATGAAAAGAAGCACTCTTATTGTCTCAGCAATTCTGTAGGTTCCATAGTTCGTCATCCTCTGGAAAATCTTCCGACTTTGCTTTATTGCATCTATTATAACGGACAAACCTGGTTTGGTAAGCACTATGTCCGCGGCGGATTTTGCGGCGTCTGTAGCGCCGGCAACTGCGATGCCTGTGTCAGCTTTCTTTAGAGCGGGTGCATCATTTACTCCGTCTCCAGTCATGCCGACAATGTGACCTTTGTCTTGAAGCAACTCGACAATGCGGTATTTGTGTTCAGGGAATACCTCAGCGAAACCTTCAGCCTCTTCGACAACGCGTTCAGCTTGACTGTCAGGCTTTTCTAAGAAAGATTCTGGCAATACAATCTTGGTTCCGAGATTTACCTGCTGCGAAATTTCTTTTGCTATTGCTACGTGGTCACCCGTAACCATTTTTAGATCAACTCCCATGGATTCAGCTGTCTTTATGGTATTGGCTGAATCTTCCCGTGGCGGATCATAGAGGCCGATGAGACCAACATAATTCCATTTGGCATGATTTTCAGTTCGAGCTACGCCTAAGGCACGATAGCCTTTTTGCGCAAGAGCCTCAACATCCATTTTAAGCTGGTCACTTATTGATTTCTTATCATCTACAAGCGACAAAATGGCTTGGGGTGCTCCTTTTGAGACTTTAAACATATTGCCGTCTTCTGTTTGCACCTCTGCCTCTGTTCGCTTTGAAACTGGGTCAAAGGGTCTAAAACTAGCTGTTTTAAAGCTGTTAAATTTATCAGCAATTGCTTGTATACTCTTGGCTTTAAACAAGATAGCTTTGTCGATTGGATCCTGATCCTCTTCTCTTGAGGCAAGTGCGCTGAACAGCAACACATCGTTTTCTGTGAATTTTAAATAGGCTTTCGATTCTCCTAAAGTTAGCTCATTTTTAGTTATCGTTCCTGTTTTATCTGAGCAAAGAATATCCATACCTGCCATTTCCTCGATCGACACCAATTTACTTACGATTGCTTCTTTCTTGGCGAGAGCTATAGCGCCTATTGCCAATGTGACTGAAAGCACAGCGGGAAGAGCAGCTGGAATGGCAGCGACTGTTAAAACTAATGAAAATTGAATTATATCCAGAATATCTTGACCTCGAAAAATCGAGATTAAAAAGATTACAACCACCAGCGCAATAGCGAGAAGAATCAAGTAGTCACCTATCTTGATTATTGCTTTTTGAAAATGACTTCTGGTTTTTGCCTCTTCCACCAATTTGGTTGTTTTGCCAAAAAAGGTGCTCGTGCCCGTGTTGACAACGAGACCGTTCATTTCACCCTGTCGTGCAATCGAACTTGCGTATGCAACGCCTGACAAATGTTTTTCGACAGGGAGGGATTCCCCAGTTAACGCTGATTCATCAGTTAGAAGATAATCGCCTTCGATAAGTTTGACATCAGCGGGGACTATATCGCCCAGTCGCAATCGAACAAGGTCGCCTGGTACAAGTTCTCTAGCTGGCTTTTCCTGCCACTTTCCATCACGTAAAATTCGCGCTTTCAGAGCTAGTCTCTGCTTTAATAGTTCTATTGCGTTGCCTGCTTTATGTTCCTGCCAGAACCCTACGACAGCGTTCATCATCAAAAGTGTTAGGATTATTCCGAAATCTGTCCAACGCTCGATAATTGCTGACATGACTAAGGCTGCTTCTATCATCCATGGAATTGGACCCCAAAAATAGGATAGAAACTTGAACATCGGATTCTCTTTTTTCTCAGAAATCTCGTTAGGTCCATATTGTTGAAGACGCTTCTGCGCTTCCAAAGAAGAAAGCCCTTCTTTAGTCGCTGAAAGCCTACCTAATACTTCATCAATAGTAGCTTTCGTTGCATCTTCTGTGGATATTGAACTTTCGCTCGTAGGTACACCTTCATCTGCTGTTTCGTTTGGAATCCGAACGAAACATGACATCATTAGTGCATTTCATATTAGCTTTCCCTTCGTGGACCTTCTAATCAATTTTGCTCAAACAAATTTAGACCGCAAATGTGAGTATTGCAGATCAAATAACATTTGATGCGACAGTAATTTATCAGTTTTTTCATTTTTTTAAAGTTCGAAGAGTCTTTTTTTGCATTAAAATTTAATTTCCAAACCCAAAATATTTTTTTCAAAAATGTCTATCTGGTTAAGATGTCTAGGTATCTACTGTTTTGTTATGGTAAAGAAGGAAAATTTAAAGCTTATTTGGTTACAATAATACTTTTTATTCGCGAATGGAGTGGACATCTATTTGAAGTTGTCGCGTAAACAGAACCTTCTTCTAACATTATTTTCTGTATTGTTGATTATTGGAATTTTGGAATCTGAATATGGAATTGTCAGCTCTTTTGTCAGATTTATTTGTACTTCCTGCATGGGATTGGGATAGTAGAGGACCATGTATCTCAGTCGGCTACGTCATATGTTTCAATCAATTACTTTTGTTATATCTAATTTAGGATTTGTTTCTGTATTGAAGACTGGCCTCATTTGGCCATTCTTCTACTGTTACGGGTGTCCCCTTGCAACTGGCGGGTGCCCTATAGGAGTTTTGCAGCACTTTATAATTCTTCCAGCGATTCCTTTCTATCTTCTAGGTACTTTGGGCATTTATGGAACAGTTTTTGGTAGAGCTTTTTGCGGTTGGGCTTGTCCCTTCGGTAGTTTTCAAGACCTGTTGGGGCTTATCAGCAAAAGAAAAAGGAAACTTCAGCCTTTCACTTACTCCAAATTTGTTATGCTGTTGGTAATTGTTGTTTCGGCATGGATTACTTTGGACACTTTCTTCTGCAAGTTTTGCCCTGCTGGAAGCCTTTTCGCGGCCATTCCAGCTCCCTTCTTTTATCCCTCTTTAAACATAGGCCTCTTCTTTTATGTTCACATAGCAACTTTAATTTTGATCGTTGTTCTAGTGCTGCTTTTTTCGAGATTTTGGTGCCGCTACCTATGTCCTGTAGGTTCCATAGGGGTCTTCAACAAATTGTCCATTCTAACGGTGTCTCTTAATCCAACCAAATGTACGAAATGTGAAAGGTGTTTAGATGTTTGTCCTATGGGCATAGATAAACTGGAAAATGTTGGCAAGTCAAGCGATTGTATTCTATGTGGAAAATGTGTTGAAGTCTGCCAAACCAATGCACTGAAAATGAATATTAGACGGCTGAACAAACCTTAATAGATTTCTTTTACCATAATTGGTTGATTTCAATGCGAACTAAAATTCTTGCTTTTTCTTTGTTGTTGACTATTGCGTTCGTCTTTGGTGTCGATTCTGGATTTGGAAAGGAGAAAGCCCAAGATTTCGAATTAGTTGATATCAACGGAAAGAGTTTTAGTCTATCGGAACATCTGGGAAAAGTTGTTCTTTTAGACTTCTTCGCCACTTGGTGTGGTCCCTGCATCATGCAAATCGAGTACCTTCAGGCTCTTCACAGAGATTATCCTTCCGAACAGCTAGTAATTTTGTCAATAAGTGTTGATATAGAAAGTGATTCCGTTCTGAAACTCCAGCTTTTTGCTCAACAAAACCAGATGCAGTGGACGGTAGCTCAAGATACAGACAACGTGGGCTACAAATATGGCGTATCTCCCATACCCCACTTAGTTGTGATTGACACCGAAGGCTACGAAAGATACGGTCACATTGGGGTAACTGCAGCATCAACATTACGTTCAGAAATAGACGCCTTAATCTCGGAAAATGGAAAAGGCGACTCCAGTGATTCTAATGCAGCACAAACTGAAGCGGACAACACCTTATTAGTTGTTATAGGGGTTTGTAGCATAGCTTTGTTTGTTATTGGCTTAATAGCAGCAAAAAAACGGCAAGAAAAATCAAAACGTATTGAAAAGCGGAGCGTTTGCATTCGACTTAAGCGCTAAAATCGATTCTACGCGCGTGCCTATATTCTGTCTTCTCGATTGAAAGTTTTTTATGACGATCGCAAAGTGTGCAGTGTAATAGAAGAGAGAGAAAAAGATTAAAATTTAATCCCCAACCCCAATCTTAGACTACTATCTCCCAATAGTCTTCTTCTACCCTCATACTCCCTCTACTCTCTCCTACTCCCTACCCACACCTACAACCACCACACCACAAAACATACTGCTGCAGAACACACGCGCTCTCCGATTTTCAGTAGAAATTAACCCGCTTTAAATCGCCTTAAATATCTGATTTACTATATTATATCTGTTGTAATAGATTGAATTCTGATTACGAATATTGCTAATATTATTAACCATTGTCTAATTTATTGCAATAATAAAGCACCAAAAGGAGAAAATTGTAACGTGGAGGCATCTTCAGGATCTATTTATGCAATGCAACAGCGTATTATCGCTAAGCTATTAGCAAGTGACGCCACTTCAAGAAAAAAGGCTGTAACTGCCCAAGAGGCTCATTTAGACATGCAAGAACAAAACTGGTTATACTACGTCGCTGGCGGTTTGAATTCAAAAGTGAAGAAGACAAGAGACAAAAGATACTACGTTGCAACTTATCACCGAAAATAAGCTCATTTCTCATTACTTCTTCATTCGCTTCAAAGAACAGCACGCTACCAAATGAATTGAAAGCGATAGAAAGTGTGGTCAGAGGCTATGCACAACACCTAAAACTCTGAAAATGGCTGAAGGCTCACTTGAATCGCTTTACCAGTAAAGAGTAGTTGATAGCGTGGCTTTTCTTTTCTTTTTAGATTTTTTTGTTTGGTTAAAACACTCTATGATTTTGGAGCACCCAAAACACTCATTTGGAATTGGTTTGTTCTCTAAACAATTTCCTAAAAAGCCGAATTTGTGTTGGCAACTTTTGAAATCAGTTTCTTCAAAAAGGTAAAAAGATTTTATTTTGTTCTTATTTCCACGATTCTCTTTATCTGTCACATTATTTACTTCGACTATTACTGAAGCTTTATTGTTTTGCTCTGTAGGTGATTGTTCTTTTCCTTCTAATTTGGCTTGGAACCTTGTAGGTTGAGATTCTGGGAGAGCCACGTAAATCTCAGGTTCATATCCTTCACCTTCGCCAAAAAGTTTTGTTCGAAGATCTTGTAGTATTCCAATCAATCTGTCTCACATCTTTTTGCACTTTCTGTATCTCTTAAAATTGAGAGAGTGTAGCTCCTACGTTAACAATCGCTCGAACATCTCTAGATCCAAGAGCTAAAACCTTGTCAATCATATGATATTCTTTTCCATTGGAGTTAAGCCATTGGCGAACAATCTCTTTAGCCCAAAAATCGTTCTCAGCCATCACAGTAAATATGAGCCCATCAGTCCACACTGGTCCTCGAGTCACAATTGAAAAGAGTTTATGACTAGATTCGTTCATGCTCTTTTGCTTTTCAGATACAAAATTTTTTTCCATTTCCGCCAAGAGACGGCTTTTCTCGTGAGCTACGATGTCAAGTTTGTACTTTAACTGATCCAAGTTGTTTAGTAATTGTCTCGTCTCAATTAGAAGCTGCTTCTTAAGCTGCTTCTCTTCTTCCTTCAATGAAGCTATTTTAGAAGTGTAATTCTCTTCATTCGCACAGTCTTTATCCGTTACTTGGACTATGTATCTGTCTCGAAAGGAATCTGCGTTTTCAATATTTTCCTTGGACGAAGAAACACCGGATATGAAAGTTGGCAGTTCCATTTTCTTTCTCTTCCTTTTTGCCGTTAAACAGTCATCTTATGTATTAATATTTAATAATCATAATTTCACGCAAGGGAATATATCGAACATGGGAATATATCATCGAAGAAATAAAAAATCTCCAAAACAAAGCAAAAACCTGCAGCACAGGCATTACAACAGGAGAACTTCACAAAAGTTACTCTAACTTCAAAAAAACCAACCGTCACCGTTTCGTTGGTTGGTTGGATTAAAATTTAGTCTTCTCTCTCTAATAGTGTTTAATATTCTGTTGTGTTTTTCGCTGTGAATTTTTAAGTTAATTTGGTCTGTTGATTATTTGATTATTAAGGTTGCAATCTAGTGCATATGCTTGCAATGTGTACGTTTACCTTATCAGTAAAAAATTTTAATCTTTAAAAGAGAGATGAAGATGCGATGAAAAAAAGTCTTGTCGCATATGCAACAACTTTGCTATTGCTTATCAGCACCATTATTCTAGCAGTGCCAAGCTACGCTTTAAAACCAGTTCCACTTGATGCTCCAACTTTAGATCCAGCGATCATACCCAAGTACGTAGACCAACTGGTAAGACCTCCAGTTTACGTTCCCACGACAGTCAACGACGTTGAGGAATACAATATTGATATGATAGAATTTTATCAGCAAATTCTGCCTGCTTTTGATGTTCTCGGCAACCCGCTTAATCCAACAAAGGTATGGGGTTATGCAGGCATTGCCAAACACGCCGTTACAGGAGATCCGCTGGGATATTTTCCGAACTCTCCAAGTTGCACTTTTGAAGCTACCAGGGGAGTTCCAATTCAAGTGACATGGAACAACTTAATCACTACACCACACCAGTTTGCAGTTGACCCAACTCTTCACTGGGCTAATCCAAACAATATTCCGATGCACGGCGAAGCAAATGCTCCAATGGCACCATTTCCTGCGTATCCTCCAGGATTTGATGGAACCCAACAGAATCCCACTGGTTTCTACTATGACGCTCAGAGTCCTGTTCCGTTGATTCCACATTTGCACGGCGGGGAAGTTCATTCTACCTCTGATGGGCACCCTGAGGCTTGGTTCACTCAATCGGGAACAACAGGACCGGAATACACTTCAAACGTTTTCTATTATCCCAATGAACAACCTGCATCAACTCTATGGTACCATGACCATGCCCTCGGGATAACACGCATTAACGTCATGTCGGGGCTAGCAGGCTTCTATTTGCTAAGAGACCCTGCTGACACTACATCGTTGCCCTCTGGAAATTATGAGTATCCAATAGTGATCCAAGACCGCTCGTTCAACACTGACGGCTCAATGTGGTTCCCAAAAATCGGTCTCGACCCTGCTGTTCATCCCTACTGGCAACCCGAGTTCTTCGGCAACACAATCATGGTGAACGGCAAACTTTGGCCAAACCTCGACGTCGAACAGGCGCTGTACCGTTTCCGTCTTCTTGATGGCTCAAACGCCCGCTTTTATGACTTATGGTTCCAAGTCAAACCAGGACCCTTGAACCCAAACGCAAATCCTCCACCATTAACCTTCTATCAGATCGGAACTGATGGAGGCTACCTTTCAGCACCAGTTCCATTAAAACGTTTAACTATCGCACCGGGCGAGAGAGCCGACATAATTGTCGACTTTTCAACCCTCTTCCCAGGTGACAGCGTTATCGTTAGGAACAGAGCAAACGCTCCATTTCCGAATGGCGCAGCACCCGATCCAAAAACAGTAGGCACGATAATGCAATGCACAGTCACTGGACCACTTACTGACATAAATCAACCTACCACCATTCCAGTTTCACTACCTAGCGCAATACCAGTACTGACAACTAATGCACCAAGCAGAACCTTGACTCTAATTGAAAAAATGGGAATGCTAGGACCCACTGAGATATTCCTTGACGGACAAAAGTGGGACGGAAATCCAATCCAAGCAATTTCAGAAAATCCAAAAGTTGGGTCTACAGAGGACTGGGTTATTGTTAATCCAACAGCAGATACACATCCAATACACTTGCATCTAGTGCAGTTCCAGCTCGTCAGCCGCCAGAAGTTCGATGTCAACAAATACCTCGCTGATTGGTACGCGGCAAACGGTGTCCTCAATCCAATGACAGATTTACCTTTCAATAATCCAACAGTAAATGTAGGCGCGCCTACCACAGGTCTTGCTGCCTTGGCGCCATACTTAAAAGGGAAACCTACCCCTCCTGCTGCGAATGAAATAGGCTGGAAAGACACAATTCAAATGAACCCTGGCGAAATTACCATCATAAGAATAAGATTTGCGCCTTTAGACTACGGCTTGCCAGGAAAAACACCATATGTTCCATTCACTAACCAATATCCCTTCAACCCCACCACCGGTCCCGGATATGTTTGGCACTGCCACATCTTAGATCACGAAGATAACGAAATGATGCGCCCCTACAAAGTTGTTTCAGCAACATAATAAAACTACAAAACTCCCTTTTTTTCATATACTCTTGTCAAGAGTTGCAGTCGTGCGTGTATGTGTGTTTGTTTATTTTTTGCAGAGAGAGTTAATAGGAGTAGACGAGAGTAATGGAGTTGAAGAATGAGAGCGGGTTTGGGTTTAGGATTGGGATTAAATTTTAGCGCAAAAAAAGAAAAGGATGGTTAAGTTCACTATTCTTTTTTGTTCTCATCCATGTAAAGTAAATGCTTAGCCGTGATAGCGTGCATTGAAGGAAGTATGGAAGACACACCAAGGATTATTGCCAGCAAAAACCAAGACAATGTTTCCAAACTAAGAGTCGCATTTAATGCATCACCGATGATTCCTACAATAGCAAATAACAGGCTGAGAAGCTGGAAAACAGTAGCCACAGTCGAACACAATTTGATTTCATGTTTCACATCTTCACGATTCTGAAAGGGCTTTTCTTCAAAAGCCATTATCGCATCGCCCCCATTTTTTCACTTAGTTGAAAATCACTCAAACTCTATGAAATTGCTTAAGCTATAACATTTTCTACAATACAAAAGCCCGCGCTTATTTGCAATTCAGTAGTGGCACCCAAAAAAGGTACTGGGACAAGGCAAAACAGTTTGTGCCTTTATAATTGTCCCTTTATGCATCCGTATTATATGTGGATAAAACAGGACCATTTAAGAGAAAAAAGAGGGGATTTGCGAAATGGTTGAGGTTTGATAGTTTACGGGTGTGGAGCAGTTAGTATCTTTGCACCATCCGCTTCGGTCCACGCTTTCATTGTTGTGGTGCGGATGTTCCCCATGCTGCCTAAGCACAGCATAATGGCCATTAAATCATCATCGTTAGGGATTTCCACAGTCATAACAAAATCATATTTTCCAGCAGTGTAGAAGAGCTGCATTTTTCCTCCAGCTTTTTCAATCATTCCGCGAGTTTGTTTAATTCTTTCCGGTGCATCTTTGACTTCCTTGATGCCTTGATCTGTCCAATTTCCAAATACAACAAAATTCGCCAAAATTATCACCTGAAAGAATATTCTGAAAAACTGCAATATAAATCTTAGACTGCGTTTATGCTGCTGAAAGTTAAATCTACCTTTTCTGTGAAAATCAGTTTATGCCAACCTGAAGATGCCTTGGAATCAGGAAATCCATTGGGATGTAGCGGTTGGTTAAACAACATGCTTTTATTTTCAGGGACTTTTGGGGTTAGTGACGAATTGATTCCAATAATAGATGTTTTGGTATCCTTCTGTTAATGGGTGAGCTGCGTCCTCGTACACTATATCTGTTTTTAGGCCGTGATTTTGGAGGACGTTCTGCTTTAGCTCCCAGAATTGATGTGTTTGCTCATCTGCTTTGAAGACGCCCCAAATTTTGTCTTCGCTCGTTCGCATACCCCAACCGTAGCTTCTAGGTAAAACCAAGACTGAATCCGCTTCTACTGTGCCTTGAGCAATCTGGGGGTTTTTGACTACGTTGTTCCAGAAGTTTTCTAGCGCTTGGAAATGTTGGTCCTTCA
>Ga0209427_10003643_pt1 | contig 18008 bp, 15 predicted proteins | sample DeeMarSWOR136_30_FD_187465 | JGI IMG/M metagenome (GOLD analysis project Ga0209427, IMG submission 187465) | Marine sediment microbial communities from White Oak River estuary, North Carolina - WOR-1-36_30 (SPAdes) (version 2) | ecosystem: Environmental > Aquatic > Marine > Intertidal zone >...
TTTACCCTGGAAAACCTAGCAACAATGGCCCGTATTCCCTTGTCCCGAAAAACGGTGCCCGTGCCCCCGCGGCCTGCCTGTTTATATCGATAGGTCTTGCGGGCATTGTCATACCATGAAAAGTTAAGGCAACCCATCAAGGTATGTTCCGCGCCCGAGCCTGCCGAAACCGTTGCAATTGACCTCGGTTTTCCCTCGTCATACCGCTCACCCAGGATCGCGCCAAGCAAATGGGTATCGCTCGGCAGGCCTTCCGCGTCCACTATACTAACAACACCTTTGTCACCGTCTATAACAATGACGACATCGTTATTGGCCTTACCCTGTATCTCCAAGGCATCCCATCCTGAGAACTTGAGATAGGGACCAAAGTACCCGCCAACATTGGAGTCTATAACCGCGCCGGTCTCAGGAGATATGGTTGTCACGATGCTCTTGCCGCTGCCCGGGTAAAGGGTGGTGCCACCGAGCGGGCCACAGGCTATGCATATCTCGTTTTCCGGGTCATTCCATGCGGTCTTCTCGCTCGTAGCATTCCAGAGTAACCACAGGTCAAACCCGCGCCCACCGTTGAATTTCTTCTTCATCTCATCTGAAACCGGTTTGCTGGAAATCGTCGTATAGGTAAGATCAATATAGAGTGTCCGATTGTTATAGCCCCGTTCAAGGGGCCTCAGCGGGTAGTCAAATCTAGCCAGTTCTCCTTTATCGCCTCGCTCCAAAGATGCCATCCTATGACCTCCTGATTTTGCAACTGTTCACCACTGCCAGGGGCTGGCTGTTCCAATTAGACAAGGACCATATATTTAAACCATTTCCTCTTCAAAAACAAGCTTTCCCGTCTCAAAACGATGAAATGAAAAGCAAGAAAGATCAATTGTCCGATATTTTCCGAACTGGATTAACTCGGAGATGCACTTTCCTATTGCAGGAGACTGCTGCAGACCATGACCGCTGAAACCCACCGCGCCATAAAAACCGCCAACCTCACCAAGATGACCGATAATGGCATTCCCATCCTTCATATTCATGGCATAGAGCCCTGCCCAACCCCTGATCAGCTTGGCAGTATTAAATGTCGAAACCCTTTCTGCTACTTGAGGCCAGACATCCTCCATGAAATAATCCCGATCCCATTCAAAGTTGAACCCGGAAGGCTCATCAGGTATTGATTTCCCTGTTAAGATAGTCTTACCGGATTCATGGCGAAAATAGAGGAGACCATCTGTATCAACGACAAGAGGGAGATCATAATCAAATTTGATCTTTGGATCGAATACAAATGCCATCTTTCTTACCGGCTCCACCGGTAAATCTACTCCGGCCATTTTTCCTATAACCGATGCATAGGGGCCAGCAGCATTGATAACAATCCCGCACTGTATCTGGGTACCTTTTTCAGTGGTGACACCTTCGATCTTTCTTCTTGCCACTTCGATTTCCGTCACCTCTTCGTAGAGATATTCCACGCCCAATCTCTTGCCCTTCTTTATGTATCCCTGTAAAACTCCGTAAGGGTCTAGGTACCCGTCTCGAGAGCCAAAGCAACCACCTGCCAGATCATCGGTATTCATGTGAGGGACTAATTCCACTAGCTCATCGAGAGAAAGCAGCGATACGCGCGCTCCCAGACCCTTCTGTATCTCATAATTCTTTCTGATCATTGGCCAGTTCTTTTGAGTAGCAAGAAAGAGGTACCCTCGCTGTTTGAATTCTGCGTGAGCCATATCCCCATCACAATCCATTATCTCATCGAAGTTCTCGAAAATGCTTAGACCGTACTGGGATATCTTAATATTTTCAGGAAAACTGAATTGCTCCCGCACGCCACCAGCACTCAGGGTGGTGGATGCAAACTCATAGGAAGGGTCTTTTTCTATCACCAGTATCTTCCCATCGAATCCGTCGTTGACCAGGTTATAGGCGATACTTGAGCCAATAACTCCTCCACCGATTACCACAATATCGTACGCCCTTCTCAAAGGCCCCCCTTAATTGAAAATTTTCAATTTACTTAAACATCTCCTGATCCCCGAAACTGCGGTAGGGATTGAAACTTTTCAAGACTTCTGCATCATCCGGATCATAGGTGTCTGTCACTGACCGGTAGAGTAGTTCTGCCGTACCAGGCCCCAGCATAAAACCTTGGCCACACATTCCAACAGCCTGATAGAAGTTGTCTAGTTCTTTCATTTTCCCGACGATAGGAAACCCGTCAGGTGTATTGGGATATTGCCCGCGCCAGGTGCGTCGAACCTTTAAATTTGCCAGCATGGGCATGATCGCGATCATTCTCCTAGCAATTTTAGGCAAAAATATCGAGGTACCGCGATTGTCTATTCCCCACACAGAAGGATCAGGGGTCAAACAGAAAACCACCTGGCCTTCGGTATTCTGGTAAAAGTAGATGTTCTTGGAGTCGGGTCCCTTTCGTATATCAACAACCATTGGCCCCATAAATGGTTTCACGGGTTCACTTATTCCAGCTTCATGGGAATCTGCATTTACCGGAATATCAATCCCAGCCATTTGGGAAACCTCTCTTGCGTATGCACCAGCAGCATTTAGAACGTTAGCCGAGTGATATACTCCTATCTCTGTCTTCACTGAAATAATCTTACCACCTTCTATGGTAAGACCAACAACCGGTTCATTGAACCTAAATTCTGCGCCATACTCCACTGCCTTGAAGTAGCAGGATTGGGTGAATAGTAACGGAGATGCGGAGCCGTCTTCAGGTGAATAGGTGCTGCCACGCAATCCCTTCATGGTAATCCCCGGATTCAGTTCCCTATATTCTTCACGGGAGAGCCATCTGATATTCAGACCAAAACTCTGCTGGATTTTCATTAAATCCCTCAACATATCCTCGTCTTTTTCTGTGTAGGCGGGGAAGGAATACCCATTACTTTTCCACTGAATATCATCCCCATACAGTTCTTTCCAATGAGAAAATATCTCTATACTTCTCTGACACACGAGTATCTTTCCCCTATCTGAATGGGTTGCGCGGATACCACCTATGGCTTTTTTGTCCTGTCCCTGCCCAGGAGATGACAGGGAATCAATAACCAATACGGATTGCCCTCTTTGAGCAAACTCCTTGGCTACCGGCACACCAATTGATCCGCTTCCGATAACTATCAAGTCATATGATTTCTTCATCTCTTTCTTCCGTATGAGACAGAAGCAAACAAGCCGAGCGGTTCCTCTACATAGAGGGGCCGAACAGTATGCGGGGTAACCTCCTTTATGGATACCCCTTCCTCTTTGAACAGCTGCAAGATCAAATCACCGCATGTCTTGGATCCACACGCACCCATGCCCGCTCTCGTGACTGCCTTGATTTGATTCACATCTCGCATACCCCTCCTGATCCACTGCCGGATCTCGGCGGCAGTAACCCTCTCACAGCGACAGAGGATCGCTTCATCGGGAATCCGGTCCGTGGTAGCCTTGCTTGTGGGCAGGGTGATCTCATCACTCTGAATCTTGAACCCGGCGACCCGCTTGGCTATTTCCCTCGGCACCTTCACCTTTATGATCTGGGTCTTGCCTGAGGCCTTGCCCATTACGGTTTCGATAATCACCGCCTCCTGGAGCGGTTTACCTTCAAGATCGGTCAGCACCACCGTATCTCCCTCTTTGTATTCGTAGTTATGGACTTCATAGGCGAGGGAAACCACAGGATGGTTTGGGTCGTCACGGTAATCTACCAGGGATATAGCAAGGCCCGGACAGATCAATACGCACCTGTTGCAGCCAATACAGTAATTCCCCGTAACCTCCGGCTTTCCCAGCAGTGAATCGCCGGGAATGTTGATCACTCCCTTGGGGCATACTGAGACGCAGGGGTTACAGGGTATTTCCTGTGCACAGTGGAAAACCGGAGTGATGCCCTCATCAGGGAAGGAATCGTAACACGATGGATAAATAGGCCCGGGCGGACTTTTGAGAACATCTGCCTTGTGATGCCACTCCTCCGGAATGGGCTTAATTTCTTTGCCCAGTTCCCCGGCGATTTCGAAGCCCGCTATCTTTCCGTTGAACATGGCAGAAGATGCCTCGGCGATTTCTTTGGCATCTCCTGCTGCAAAAACGCGTATTCCCGCTTGCTTTGCCTGTTCATAGAACTCATCGATCGGGCTGAGCCCCACGGCTACCAATACGGTATCACATTCGTAGGTCTTTTCCGTTCCCGGTATTGCCCGAAAGCCATCATCTACTTCGCCGATTGTTACCGATTCAACATGCTCCTCGCCATTGGCGCTTAGAATGGTATGCCCAGTATAGATGGGCACCCCTAACCGCTTGATTTTGTCCGCATGCACCTTGTAGCCACTGCACTGGGGCAAGGCCTCGGCAAGCCCGACAACAGCAATGCCGGCCTGTAAGGCATGGTAGGAAGCGATAATCCCCACATTGCCTCCTCCGATCACAAATAACCTTTTTGAGGGCCTTACCAGGTCTCTATTGACAAGTGTTTGAAAGGCGCCGGCTCCATATACGCCGGGCAGGGTGTTTCCGGGAAATATCAGGGACCGCTCCCGTGCCCCTGCCGCGTTTAACACGATCTTGGGGCTAACGATTCTATACTGGGTACCATTCGTGACGATGCCGATCTTCTTGTCGCTAAAAACATACAGCGCTGTGCTGTTGAGCCACACGCTCGTATGTGGATACCTTCTTACCCTCTCTTCAAGGATCCTCGCGATATCGGTGCCTCTGGTTCCGGCGTAGCAGTCCTCAATTGATCCAAAGAACTTGTGTGTCTGAAGCACCAACTTCCCACCGAGCCGGTCCTTATCATCGACGATAAGGGTGGGAATACCCCGTTCGCCTAATTCTATGGCAGCCGAAAGGCCCGCAGGTCCGCCACCGACTATGAGGACATCCGTTGTCACCTCCTCAATTTGTGAGAAGCGAACACTATCGATGGTCCTCGGCAGCTCCGGGAGGCCCTCAAGGCTCTCCACAACCATATTCTCTTTCACATTGGTCATACAGGCCTTCACCGGGATTCCATTTGCAATCACGGCGCATTGGGCGCATTGCCCGTTTGCACAGAAGATTCCCTGCGCAGAGCCGTCCTTCACGTGATGGCCGAACACATGAATGCCATTGGCGAAAAGCGCAGAGGCAATCATCTCCCCTTGATACGCCTGCAGTTTTCGACTGTTCCAGTAGAAGCTGATTCGCTTTCTGCGCGGAATGCTCAAGATAGGGTGGCTTTTGATCCTAAGTTCGGACATTGAACTGATCTCCTCATTTCTAAAGGGCCATTGAGGAATTTGGAATTCTAGATACTTAGGAATTCAAGGCCTCACCCGCAAAGAAAGGGGGAGGATCTTCACACCAATTTCCTAATTTCCGAATTCCTAAATTCCCGAATCGGTTTTTTGTTTTTGGTTTTTCTCCATCAGCCGATTGAACCGAAACACGTGCTCTTGCACGAGCCAATGGGCTTCAGCTGTTTTTCCCTCCTCAACCGCCCCAACGATCTTGTGCAGATCTCGATAGTTTTGCTTTAGAATTCTCTCCTCCCGGGGAAGGAATCGATCGAAATAGAGGTGAATGTTGCTGTAAATCGTCTGAATGATCGATTCATAAACAGGGTTTCCCGCTATGCGAGCCAAGGCCAAGTGGATCTCATTATCTATCCGTATAAATGCATCCCACTGGGAAGCACCCTGATCAAGGCGAGTCTTCGCCTCAGAGAGGAGTTTTCTCAACTGCTGAATGTCTTTCTTCTTTGCCCTCTTGGCCGCAAGACCTGCGACAATACCTTCCACCCCCTCGCGGAATTCAGCGAGATCCCTCAGGGAGACCCTTTGATACCGTATTAACAAGGCGAGGCTCTCGCTCACCTGACGGTGAGTCACGGCATTTACGATGGGACCTCCGCCCACGCCCGTCTTAATGGTCAATAGGCCCTTTTGCTCCAATACCCGTAGGGCCTCCCGGAGCGTGCCCCTGCTGGTCTTGAACATCTCCCTGAGCTCCCGTTCAGGTGGCAACTTGTGCCCTGCCTTGAGAGTGCCCTTGAGAATGGCCTCCTGGATCTGCTCAACCACATCTTGAAATATCCTATTTTGTCTTGCTTCTCGAAACACGGCCTTACCAATTTTGTAGAATGGTTTAACCATTATTATATTTTGAGCCAATTTGTCAAGCTTTTTTCTGCCTGCGAATAATACGGTTATGAGATAAAACAAGATGCGGGATGGAGGCAGGGTACACCAATATTACGATCAGAGAAAGACCTCACTAAAGATCTAGCCAAGTTCCAATATTCTTTTCGAGCGCCTTCTTATAGATCTTTATTGCCGTTGCCATGTCATCCATGGCAAGCCCGAGGTTTGCACATATGATCTTCTCACTTGCATGCTCCCTGCCAGGCTTTAACCCTGCAGCAATTTCACCGAGGTCTGCGTAAATATGTGACACATATTGAAAATATCCGAGGGATTTGTAGTACAGGCATTGATCCCTATCATCGGTAACGAACTTGTCGCAGTTATCAAAGGCGGACTTCTTAAAATAGGAATCAAAATCAACGGGTGAGGCAAAGACCCCCGGCTTGACCCAGTCATCCTCGATCAAAGGATTGGGGGTCTTAAGGATAGGCCCTGCTGTTACGATAACGTCGGCATTTCTGACTGCCTCTTTAGGGCTGCCCACCACCACGACGTTCAGCCTTGTCTCGCTTCTCATCTCCTCGGCATATCTATTCGCGGCGTCTCCTGAAATATCGTAAGCTAGCACCTCACAAAGCCTGGGAAGGACGACCTGAAGGCCTCTCAGATTGGTCCTGCCCTGGACGCCGCATCCGATGATGCCGACGGTGCTTGAATCAGTATTTGCCAAATACTTCGCTGCCACAGCAGTAGCGGCACCCGTTCGCATGGCTGTAATCCAGATGCAGTCCATCACCGATATGGGGACCCCTGTTTCAGGGTCGTTCAAGATGAGCAGGCCATTGATGTACGGCAGATTCCGCTTATAGTTCTCAGGGTATCCACTCACCCATTTAATCCCGGCTGAACCAAGGGAGGCGATATAGGCAGGCATCGCATGTATAAACGCCTCGGGCATGGGATGAATCCCAGGCTTGGGAGGCATTTCAATCTTGCCAAGACCTTTCTCCTGGAAGGCCTCAACCAGGGCCTCAATGATTTCCTCCATTTCCAGGCCTACATTCTCAACATCCCGCTTGGATAGATACAGCATCTTTTGTGTTTCCATTGCTGATCCTCCCTTTCATAAGGCAAGGTTTGTTGCCTGATTATGTTAACATGGTCAATCCACTAGTATCCTCAAAAGCCGTATTGGCATGATAGCTTATTGAACTGGAGAACGGGTGTTTACTTATCGCCTCAAAACGAGAATTATCACTCACTATTGTTTATGGCAACACTTTTAAACGATACTGAGCGCTTTACGGAGTAGCAGGATAGTATGTCAGCACAAACACCTCCGGAGATCTGTGCTTCTGCAGACCAGGGTTATTTCCCATCACAAGGTCGTTGTGCCCCGTGATTAGTAGAATCGGAGCGAAAATTCTTCTGAAAGAAATCGCTTGACAGGGGCAGGATCAAAGAGGTTATTGGTATCATGATCGACTGAGTAATCCCCGGAGCATCTTCAACAAAATTCTCTATGCACACCGTGAAGCCTATAAGCAGAGTTGAATACTGCTATTCTCAGAGGAAACTCAAAGTCCTTAGTCGCCTTAAGGGCTACATCAATGAAGACCGAACTTGGCAGGGGAGGGATAGCAATCATGATCAAGGTGAATGAATACTTCGAGGGTAAGATCAAGAGCTTGGGATTTGAACTGCACGGCACCCAATACACAGCTGGCGTGATATTGCCAGGGGATTATTCCATAGATACCGAAAATGAGGAGCACATCACCCTGACCATGGGTGAATTTGAGATTCGTCCTCCGGGCTCTGAGTGGAAAACGGCTCAAATTGGAGATACCATCGTGATCCCTTCCAGCTCCAAGTTCAGTCTGAAAGTCACCGATCCAGTATCGTATATTTGCATGTACAGATAAACTCAGGCGCACAATTCCCTGGAATCGTTTTTGTGAGGAGGTTTTGATATGAGCAACGCCAAGGTTTCCATTGTTAAAACAGGTCCGAAACCCGAGTATCCTGAAATCCGAGATGCGGTGCGCCAAGCGCTTGACCTGATCGGGGGTATTCAGGATATCATCAAACCGGGCAATCTGGTTCTCATCAACCCCAGCTGGGTGGCGCCTCCTGTGGAGCGTGAGGCAGGTTGCATAACCATCCCGGAAGTCCCGCGTGCTCTTGCTGACACGGTAAAGGAGCTCGGGGCCCGTCCGGTGATTGCAGAATCGTCGGCTGTAGGAGTTGACACAGAAAAGGTCATTCAAGCTTCGGGTTACAGAGAGCTTCGAGAGATGGGCTATGAGGTGATCAATCTCAAGGAGACCTCCTCCGTGGACATTCCCATACCGAACGGCAAGGTTTTTGAGACGCTGCCGTTTTGGGAGCTGGTGCAACAGGCAGACGTAATCATCAGTGTGCCCAAACTTAAGACCCACGATCAGACGGAGATGACCTGCGCCATCAAGAACCTCAAGGGGCTCTTGACCGACAACGGAAAGAAGGCGAACCACCAGGAGGGGCTCTTCGAGGCGGTCATCGATCTCATGTCCGCAGTGAAACCCCAACTGGCTGTAGTGGATGCCATCATATGCCAAGAGGGTGTGGGCCCTATTTTCGGCAAACCCGTGGAGATGAACCTCATTGTAGCGGGAAAGGACCTGGTAGCTGTAGACTCCACCTGCGCACAGCTTATTGGTTATGAGCCCAGTGAGACGTTGTTGACGGTCAACGCAGCAGCACGAGGTCTGGGCGTGATGGATCCAGATCAGATAGAGGTAGTTGGACAGCCCTTGGAAAGGGTCAAGCGCCGCTTCCTTCGTTCTATCGAGGATAACCCTGTCGAGGGTGTGGAGGGATTCCAACTGATACAGGGGGAAGCCACCTGTACGGGCTGCCGCAATACGGTCATGAGCGCGCTCATTGATATGCGTAATGCAGATCAACTGATGTATCTGCCCGGCATTACGGTAGTGACCGGTGGCGCTCCCTTACCAGAAGATATCCCCCGGGAGAGCATCGTGACTGTGGGCAAGTGTACGCCCAAAGAGAGCCAGACCGAACGGCATGTGAAGGGCTGCCCGCCCAACAATGCCCTAGTTGTGGACGCCATTATTGCCGGCAGGACTGAGGTCAAGCGGATGTACGCCGAGGAGGGTTTGGATAAAACCGAGTAATAATATACGATCATGAGAAAGGAGATCACTATGGAGTCCATTTTTGAATATATGGGAAAGTATGACTATGAAAACCTGTTGCTCTGCCAGGACAAGGCACTCGATTTCAAAGCAATTATCGCCATTCACGACACCACCTTAGGTCCTGCGACCGGCGGTTGTCGCATGTGGCAGTATGAAAGCGAGATGGACGCCATTGAGGATTGTCTCCGGTTGGCTCGGGGGATGACTTATAAGTACGCAGCTGCAGGAGTCAACCTTGGCGGTGGCAAAGCCGTAATCATCGGTGACCCTAGGCGCAAGGACCGGGAGCCGGTTTTTCGGGCGCTCGGTAAGTTCATAAATCGCCTCGGTGGCAAGTATATCACCGGTGAGGATGTGGGCACAACCTTAAAGGACATGGAATACATCCGCATGGAGACTGAACACGTTGTGACCCTGCCAACCTATCTGGGCGGTGCTGGGGACATTGCTCCTATGACGGCTTTTGGGACAATTCGCTCAATGCAGGCCTGTTGCAATCGTGTTTACGGTTCCACCAGTTTGGAGGGAAAAAGGGTAGCGATCCAGGGCCTAGGGGCCGTTGGGCACAATGTGGTTAGCCAGCTTCATGAGCTGGGAGCAATACTGGTGGTGACCGACATCGATCCAGACAAGGTAGATGCCATGATCGACAAGTACGGCGTGGAAGCGGTGGACCCCGAGGCCATTTACGATGTGGGCTGCGATATATTTTGCCCCTGTGCCTTGGGTGCTGTCATCAACGACAACACCCTGAACCGACTCCGTTGCAAGATTATCTGCGGCAGTGCCAACAACCAGCTCAAGGAAGAACGCCATGGCGATCTGCTGGAGGAAAAGGGATTTGTTTATGCGCCAGATTACATCACCAATGCCGGCGGAACTATCTATGACACTGACAGGCTGGGCGTCGGCGGAGTCAGCCATGAACGAGGCAGGGAAAAGGTATCTCGCATCTATGACAACATGGTGCGGGTTTTCGAAATTGCCGACAGGGATAAGACACCCACGTATCTGGCTGCCGACCAGATGGCTGAAGAGAGAATCACCCAGATAGCCAAGGTCAAAAAGTATGTAGATGACTTGAAGCCGTAAGACAGATGTCCGAGCCAAATGATGTCTAGTTACAAGCTATCCTCGCCGTTGCTGCTCGAAACAGAGCAACCTTGGTTGATATATTTTTCTTGACAAGCAAGGCCAAAAGGTACTGATATTGATATGCGTTATTCTCCTTACCATGTGCGGTTGCAACTTCTTTGTCGGCCAGTATTAGCATCAAACACCAAAGCCGTAACCAGTCTGAAAAATAGGCCTACCAAGTTCTAACCTATGAGGTAGCGATAACAGAAACCTCCATGACGTTTACGCAGGTCATAATTAACAGCATCGTGAGGGCCTCTGAACTGACACTCCTAAGCCTAGGCCTGACCATCGTGTATGATATACTCAAATTCGCGAACTTTGCCCATACGGAGTTTGCGGTGGTAGGTGTTTACCTGGCCCTCTTTCTAAATGTGACTCTAGGATTACCCATCATAGCTGCAGCGATAATAGCATCGATTGTAACGGGATTTCTCTCCATTGCGCTCGACCGGGCGGTGTTTAAACGGATGAGAAGCTCCAGCGGGATTATTGTTATGGTGACATCCCTGGGATTAGGCATCGCACTGAGAAACTCGATAAGGGCAATATGGGGCGCTGATGCACAGAACTATTCGGTAGCCCCACAGGCGCCGATAATCACGCACTATTTCCGAATCACCCCTTTGCAGATCTGGATCGTCCTCGTGGGGGTAGCGGCCATGTTGTCCTTTCACCTGCTGCTTCATCACACCACTTTGGGTAAGGCTATGCGGGCCTCCTCCGATAACCCAGAGCTCGCCCAGGCAAGCGGTATTGCTACTGAAAAGATCATTACCCGGGTCTGGCTTATCGCTGTCGCCTTTGCCTCTCTAGGTGGCATCCTCATAGGATTGGAAACCTATATCCTCCCCTATATGGGATTCGCCATTATCGTCCCGGTATTCTGCGCCACCATATTGGGCGGAATAGGGAATCCTTACGGGGCCATGTTGGGAGCCCTCGTACTCGGTTTCGCTGAGAACTTTGGGCTTTATGTCAACTTCGGTGCAATACTAAACCTTGGAGGGATCCTGGGCTTCTCCAAAGAGCTCTTCATTCCCACGGGATACAAACCGGCCATCAGTTTTATCATCCTAATACTGGTACTGCTCATACGACCTCGCGGCATTCTGGGAAGGAAAAAGGAGGGCTGATGGGTCTTGTTAACTTCTTAGCGTATCTGGCCATAATGATGGGCATCTATGCCATCTTGAGCCTAAGCCTTAACCTCCAGTATGGCTTTACCGGATTAGCCAACTTCGGGCATGTAGCTTTTTTCTGTCTGGGAGCATATACCTCAACCATACTTGTGTTGGTATTCAAGATGCCGTTCATGATCGGCATTTTGGGGGCAATGGTCATTGCCGGTCTTTTTGGATATGTGATCTCTATACCCACGGCCAACCTCAAGGAAGACTACTGGGCAATTGCCACCCTTGCCGCAGCTGAGGTCGTTCGCATTTTCTTTCTCAATGAGGATTGGGTTGTAGGTGGGGGGCCCTACCAGGGAGGCTCTTTTGGCATTGGGGGTATCCCGCAGCCCCTCCGATCGCTTTTTTCGGCTTACACCTACCCTTTTTTCTATCTGGCTGTTGTCCTGGTGTGCCTTCTGGCAACCTACTTGATTATCAACACCCTCACCCAATCACCCTTTGGGAGGGTAATAAAGAGCATCAGATCTGGTGACAGCCTCCCCCAAGCCCTGGGAAAGGATGTGAGGGCATTTCGCATGAAGGTAATGGCCATAGGGGGTACCTTTGGTGGCCTAGCGGGCTGCCTCTGGGCCCACTACCATGGTTTTATCAGCCCCGATCAGTTCTTGCCTTTGGAGACATTTATAGTCTGGGCCATGGTGATCGTGGGGGGAAAGGCCAACAACAGAGGGGCAATTGTAGGGGCAGTTATTATCATGGTTTTCTACAATTCAACGCGGTTCCTCAAGGATTATATCCCTATCGAAGAGGTGACCTTGGCAAGCCTCAGGATGGTGGCAATTGGCGTGCTCATCGTGGTTGCCATGATCTTCATGAAGGAGGGATTGATCAAGGAGAAGAAGACGATCTACTGATCGGCATCTCGGCAGAAGAAGAGATAAACCCGTACCTGAGAACATTAATGGACAGCACCTTGGAAGATGGCGTCATACTGAAGATAGAAAATGTATACAAGAACTTCGGTGGCATCTTGGCCTTAAACGGGGTAAGCTTTACCGTGCAATCCAACTCCATTACGGGGCTTATTGGGCCAAATGGATCAGGAAAGAGCACGCTCTTCAATGTCATATCCGGCTTTTACCGCAAGGATAGCGGTGAGATCTACTTTCAAGGGGAGAAGATCGAGGGCCTTAACCCATGCAGTATAGCGATGCTGGGTATTGGGAGAACGTTCCAGATAAGCGAAGTGCCTGAAAAAACGACGGTAATGGAGAACCTGCTTTTGGCCCCCAAGAGACAGTGCGGGGAGGGTGTATGCAATGTCTTCCTGAATCGCCGGAGAATAAAAAGGGAGCACGAACGACACCTCGACAATGCCCTCGATATCCTGGAGCTAATCCAGCTCACAGATCTGAAAAACGAATACGCGGAAAATCTATCAGGTGGACAGAAAAAGCTCCTTTCCCTGGGGCGAATACTGATGTCTGAGCCACAGCTTCTCCTGCTGGATGAACCCACCGCCGGGGTGAACCCAACGCTGGTAAAGGATCTGATGGTCGCTATCAGGAATCTCAGGGATCAAAAAGGGATAACCATCCTCCTTGTTGAGCATAACATGAGGGTGATAAGCGAGATCTGTGATAGGGTCATCGTGTTGGATTTCGGCGAAAAAATCGCCGAGGGAACACCCGAGGAGATACAAAGCAGCAAAGAGGTCCTGGAAGCCTACCTGTCAGGAAGTTCCAAGCGAGGACTTTTCAATGAAGATTCTTGAGGCCAACAATATCGTCGCTGGATATGGAAAATCGGAGATTCTCCACGGTGTCTCCATCTACCTGGGTGAACAGGAAGCGATCACCATTATAGGTCCCAATGGGGCCGGGAAATCTACGTTACTCAAGGCAATCATGGGCTACATTTCCATCTTTGCAGGAGATATATCATGGAAAGGGGAGAACATCACCCGTCTGGAACCCCATGAAAAGGTCAGCAGAGGCTTTGGCTACGTCCCTCAGCTTGGAAATGTCTTCCCCTCCCTGAATGTGAGCGAAAACCTGGAGATGGGCGGCTTTATCCAGACCAAGGAGGTGGTTAAGGGGAGATTGGAGAAATCCTTTCAACTATTTCCCATACTGGCCAAGAGGCTGAAACAAAAGGCCGGCACCTTGAGTGGGGGTGAGAGACAGATGCTGGGCATGGCCCGGGCCTTGATGTCAGAACCCGAAATCCTTCTGTTGGACGAGCCCTCAGCAGGGCTCTCGCCTAAGATGGCTGAGGAGGTATTCGTAACGATCACGGATATCCACAAAAAGCTGGGCAGGGCTATCGTTATTATTGAGCAGGATGCCTACCAGTCTTTGAGTATATCCGATCGAGGGTACGTACTGGCAATGGGCAGGAACGAATTTGAGGATAGCGCGGATAGGATACTGTCTAATGAAAAGATCCGGGAGGCCTATTTGGGGGGATGATAATTGAACTCCGCTTCGCTCTGAAATAGCAGTGAGCAGTAAGCGGTAAGAACCAGATGAACTCCTTTGCTTTTTGCTGCCTGGTGCATACTTTTTGCCGCCTAATGTAAGGATGGCATAAATCGATTTCTCCCGATAGAGATTTCATTTCAATGACGTGGAGAAATTTCCATACATGCGATTCAGTTGAAAGGGGGTGGGAAAAAAATAAAATGAAAAGATAGAAGGCGGCAGGGGATTCTATTAATCTTTAACCGAGAATAGGAGGTTACAATGAAGAGGACTCACTTGTGCGTTATCGCAGTATCACTTCTTGCTGCGCTCTTAATCGCTGGAACCTCGTTTCCAGTTTGCGCAGCCGAGCCGATCGTCATCGGCGCTATCACTCCCTTAACCGGAACGAATGCGGTTCAAGGGCTTGATATGAAGAGAGGGGAAGAGCTCGCATTGGAGGAGATCAATGCTGCCGGGGGGATTTTTGGTCGGCCTCTGAAGATCATCTGGGAGGATACCGAATCCAGTCCCAAAGGTGGAATGGATGCTGTCCACAAACTTGTGGAGATTAATAAGGTGCCTTTGATCGTGGGGGCCTATTCAAGTGGGATTAGTCTGCCTACAGGGCAGTGGACCAATTCCAAGAAGGTGGTCCAGATTTCTGTGGCCTCTACGAGCCCTAAGCTTCGAGAGATTGGACCTTACTTCTTTAACATCATCGGCCTCGATGAGGTTATGGGTACCATGTTGGCTGTATTTGCCCTTGAGAGCGGGGCCGGAACATTTGCCTCTATTACGGTGAACAACCCCTTTGGAATAGGGATTGAGATCTGGACCAAGAAAACCATAGATATGGCCGGTAAAATATGGTTGGAGGCAGTGAGGTACGATGAAAAGAAGACTGATTACCGGGCTGAGATCGAGCGCCTGTTTGCGAAAAAGCCGGAGGTCGTCTTCTTTACCGCCTATGGAACAGAGAGCAAGCTCATCCTGAAGCAAGCCTATGAGATGGGGTTAAAACCCGCTAAGGGCTGGTATGCGGATTACCCGACAATGTGGAGCAATGAGGTCATTCCGGTAACCGCTGAAGGGATAAGAGGTCTTGAATGTGGCGCGACAGGCGGAGCCCGTTTAAAGGAGTACCAGGCTGCGTACGAGAAAAGATATGGCAAAGAGGCTAAACAAACTGCATTCGGTGCCTATGCCTATGATGCCACCTGGGTTGCTGCCTTGGCCCTTAGTATGGCAGGAAGTACGGATACCGATGAGATCGCTAAGGCTTTGCACATCGTGAGCAAGATGTACAGTGGAGCTACTGGAGATAAGAGTTTTGATAAAGATGGCATGCAGGTGACCGACTATTACCAGAGAATGGTTTTTCAGGGCGGCAAGCTTGTTCCATATGAATAAGGTGCTATTCCCTTGACGAGATATATCGGGGCCGCCTCCGGCCCCGATTGTCTATCGTGTTAAGACTCCTTCTGGGCACTTTCTTTCCTTACAACTAGTGAACGCCAATCCCGCTGGAGTGACAATCGAAGCCCGTGAGTATTTTTTCCCTGCTTCTGCAAGGAAACCTGTATTGGGCAGAGACAAGCCTTTCGGCCCCGAGTCGTACAACCTTAAGGCTCTCGAAAGGCTCAAGGCCGAGGGGCTCGCCCCCTCCTCCGAGTTGAGGCGGATCTTCGCGAGCTACCAGCGGTTGAAGTATAGTAACGCGGATAAATGAATAAGCGACGAATCAGATGTGTCGCAGGAAAGACGAACCGAACCAACTGATACCGTACCTCCTCATCATAGGTGCCGCTATCTTATGGGCATCGGCCGGGACTACCTCGAAATATCTATTCAACGGGGGCATGAGCCCCTATACCCTTGCCCAGTACAGGGTCAGCTTCTCCTCGCTCCTCATACTCGCCTATCTGCTTCTCTTTAGCCGAAACACACTAAGAATCAATGTGAGGGACCTCTGGTACCTCGCAGTGTTAGGTGCATTGGGCATGGGCGGGGTGCAGGTGACCTACCTGTTTGCGATCTCAAAGATCAAGGTGGCCATTGCCATCTTGCTCCAGTATCTGGCGCCATTTTTCGTTGCCACCTATAGCTGGCTTTTCTTACGTGAGACCATGGATCGATGGAAGGTGTTCTCAATTCTTCTGGCCTTTGTCGGCTGCGTTTTCGTGGTGGAAGCCTATAAGGTTGCCTTCTTCTCCTTGAACATCGAGGGGGTCATTGCCGGTGTGCTCTCGGCTGGGTTCTTCAGCTTTTACAGCCTCCTTGGGGAGAGGGCCATGGGGAGATACAGTCCCTGGACGGTTTTATTCTATGCACTGATATTTGCGGCAGTCCTATTCAACATCTCTATGCCGATAAGGAATATCATCGTGTGGAAGGCCGAGCTTCGGTGGTGCCTATCGGTTGTCTATATCATAGTGTGCGGAACGGTACTTCCGTTCGGGCTTTACTACATGGGAATAGAGCATCTGCGGAGCACAAGGGCCACCATCGTGGCTACACTTGAGCCTATTTCCGCGGGATTCCTCTCCTTCATCTTCCTGGGGGAGTTCCTAACTCCGTGGCAGATATTCGGGGGGCTTCTGGTCATTGCCGCGATTGGTATCATCCAATCTCGAAGGGAGATCGACTTCGAGGCGCCGGCTTACAAGAAAAAGGTCTTGCAGCACCAACTAGGGCGATAGGTAGCTCTTTCCAGGGTAATTGTCCCAGGTGAGTATGGTGATCCGGAGACGAGTGCTTTTCGGAATCAGGAGAGGGTCTCAGCCGAACGTGCCATGGTACGGGAGATCTACCAGCCCAACGTAAGGTAATTCTGAATGGAGTTGGCAACGGTTCGGCCGGCGCCCATGGCAAGGATAACGGTAGCCTGCCCCGTAACGATATCGCCGCCAGCCCAAACGCCTTTTTTTGTGGTCTTACCGGTTTCAGGCTCGGCAATAATGTAGCCTCGTCTGTTCAGCTGGATGTCAGGTGTTGCCTTGGTTAAGAGCGGGTTTGCACCGGCGCCGATAGAGATAACCGCTGTGTCACAGGCGACCTCGAATTCGCTCCCTTCAATCGGCACGGGCCTGCGCCTCCCCGATTCGTCGGGCTCGCCCAGCTCCATCCTCTGACACCTCACCCCAGCAAGACGCCCGTCGTCGTCTCCGATGAAATTCAGGGGGGCAGCCAGGAGCAGAAACTCTACGCCTTCCTCTTCGGCATGATGGATCTCCTCGGCTCTGGCAGGCATCTCGTCCCGGGACCTGCGGTAGATGATCCTGACCGTCTCCGCGCCAAGGCGCAGCGCCGTCCTCGCGGAATCCATGGCTACGTTCCCCGCCCCGAACACGGCCACATTCTCTCCTTTGATAATCGGCGTATCATATTCAGGAAAGAGGTACGCCTTCATCAGGTTGCTTCTGGTCAGATATTCATTGGCAGAGTAAACGCCGATCAGGTTTTCACCGGGTATATTCATAAATACCGGGAGTCCGGCCCCTACCCCGATATAGACTGCATCATAGCCCTGTTCGAAGAGCTCATCAACGGCAACCGTGGCACCAACAACCGTATCACACTCGAACTTCACCCCAAGTTTCTTCATGTAGTCGACCTCAGCGGCCACAATAGCCTTGGGTAGTCTGAATTCCGGGATTCCGTAAATCAAAACCCCACCGGGGATCTGAAAGGCCTCAAACACGGTAACATCATGGCCCTTGAGGATGAGATCTCCTGCTACGGTCAGCCCTGAAGGTCCCGAGCCTACGACTGCCACCCGTTTACCAGTCGATGCCTCTTTTACGCCCGCTGGTTCCGCGGCGATCTCGCTTTCCGGGGCCGGGGCCTTGCCGTTAGACCTCTCCCAGTCTGCCAGAAACCTTTCAAGCCTTCCAATAGCGACAGGCTCTCCCTTCTTTCCTAAGATGCATT
>Ga0209427_10003644_pt1 | contig 18006 bp, 19 predicted proteins | sample DeeMarSWOR136_30_FD_187465 | JGI IMG/M metagenome (GOLD analysis project Ga0209427, IMG submission 187465) | Marine sediment microbial communities from White Oak River estuary, North Carolina - WOR-1-36_30 (SPAdes) (version 2) | ecosystem: Environmental > Aquatic > Marine > Intertidal zone >...
AATGATTGCCCAAACTATTGCATATAGGCATCCCTCTCGTGTGCTCAGTCTAACATCTATAATGAGCACCACAGGTAATCCAGATCTTCCTGAGATGGATTCAGAAGTACAACAAGTATTTTTCGCTCCAGTACCTCCTGAACGTGAAGCAATTATAGAGAATTCTATAAAAATTGGAAAATTGACGTATGGATCAAAATTTATATTTGATGAGGAAAAATTTCGTGATCTTGCAGGCAGAGTGTTCGATAGATGTTATTATCTCGCAGGTGTTGGACGTCATTTACTTGCTATTTGGGCTCAGGGTAGTAGGAAAGAAAAGCTATCGGCAATTAAAGTACCAACTCTTGTGATCCATGGAAGAGAAGATCTTCTTTTCCCAGTTGAAGGAGGAATAGACACCGCAGAAGCTATACCTGAATCTGAGCTGATAATTATAGAGGGGATGGGACATAGCTTACCTCCAGAAACATGGGGGCAAATATCTGATGCAATAGCAAAAAACGCAGCAAAAGCCTAATTTATGATATGAAATATCATTGTTCTTCAAATACAGCGTATTTAAAGACATCATCGCTGACTAACCAAGCTTCTAAAAAGTTATCCCATTTCTTTGTCTCCCATAAACTATCAATATTATTTAATCCTTTACTTAGATCATCTAATAATTCTTTACCAACAGCAATCTCCTCGTGAGAAGGATATATCTTTAGGTCTTTTTTTTCCTTAAATAAATCCAATAATTTTTTGATACTTGCAAGATGTGTGGTCAACTCGTTTTTTGATACGTACATTGTACCGTAATGAGCTGTGTCACCGGTAAATAGTTCGTCCTTATTCGTTAATACAGAGATTGAACCGGAGGAGTGTCCCGGAGTATGAATTATTTGAACAGATAATCCTCCTAAGTCAATAATTGTGCCATCTTTAATAGATTCAATATTATTAGCAGAGGGAATTAAATAATTTCGGCTTTCGTAGCGTTTAACAATTTCATAAGGAGAATCTCGTAAGAAAGAAATATCTTTTGGTTTTGAAATTGATTTCTCTTCTTCAGGATGAATATAGATTTTTTCAAATTCGTAATTCCCTCCAATATGATCAAAATGTGAATGAGTATTTAACACCCTTAACACTTTATCTTCAATCAAATCATTTAGAATTGGTTTAAGAGGGAAAATTCCACAACCTGTATCGATCAATAAAGCAATTTGAGATCCGATAAGTAAAAATAAATTGATATAAGTTGTATAAAAGCGAGGATCAATTTTATCGAGTCTTTCACGGATTATATACAAATGGTCCTTATGTTTGAAAGTTTCAAACCACTTGTGGCTATCCAAACTGTTTTTTGAATTATTCATCTCGATTCTAGTGTTAAAAAACAAAGAGTTTTTACTTATATTAACTTTCTGAGATTTTAAAATTTATATATCTCTGTTTAATGTGAAAGTATATCCTTCGTCTTTCATTATAAGTAAAATCCCTTGTTTCCTGAATTTATTAAGCAATGGTTTGATCTCTTTTATGGGAATACCAGAATTTTCTGCCATAATTTCAATCATAAATTTAGGGAACTTTCGGTAGGTACGTTGCAAAACTTTAAGCATCTCAAAAAAAGTTTCTGAATAATCCATTTTTTCCCCTCACCAAATTAACTCCTAAATTATCCATAGACTAACAAATTTATAAATCCATATAAAGAAAAAAAAATGAGTTGGAATATAGATTATATGTCAAATTAATAGGTCAGAAGCTAGAAATGAACATTTGAGAACAATTAATTTTTAAAATATAAAATTAAAGCTTTAAAACATTCATTAATCTAATTTTATTATGAACGAGAACTATGGGGATAATTTTCAACGAAAATCGAAATATCTAAGGAATAAGCTACCACAACATCGATTAGATTGGGCGCGAAAGCCTGAAACTTATAAAATATATTCAAATGCAATAGACACAATTACGCTACCCCCACCTAGATTTGATGAAACTATCAAGTTTTGGGATGTTATTAGTAACAGGAAATCTTCTCGAAACTTCAAAAATGAACCTATAACTCAAGATCAACTCAGCTTGCTCCTATATGGTATGACAGGTCTTACTAGGATATTTCCTAACTTTGCTTTTAGGACAGTCCCATCAGCAGGAGGTTTATATCCTATTGAAGTGTATCCAGTGATAAATAATGTTGAAAACTGCGAAAAAGGAATTTTCCATTATAATATTCCTAAACATAGCCTAGAATTGTTGAAAAAGGGTGATTTTCGAAGTGAAGTCGTAAAAGGATGTTTAGATCAAATAATTGCCTATAAATCTGCTGTAAATTTTATTTGGACTGCGGTGATTGAAAGGTCAAAATGGAAATATCTACAAAGATGTTATCGTTATATCTATTTGGACGCGGGGCACATTGGTCAGAATTTTTACCTGATTGCTGAAGCACTGGGCTTAGGAGCATGTACAATTGGCGCAATTTATGATGATGAGTTAAATAACTTGTTAGATATCGATGGAATTAATGAAACTACAATATATGTAGGTGTGATCGGAAGAACTATTTAGAGCCTGGTACTTGAAAAACTCTGGATAGTTTAGAAAATCGAAATAATTGACGCACCTAATAGAATTATAGCAATTAGAAATAACCATTTTATGTGCTCTTTATATCTTAAATAGTCGGGGGAAGAGGAATATAATAAATAGCCCACGAGCAATGAAAGAATTGGCCAAAGACTCATAATAAAAGCCGCACCAGATACGCCTAAATAGAAAATACCAAAAAAGTTTAATGTAAATCCGATGGATGTGCTTAAAATCCCATGTATAAAAAAATATTTTGCAACAGATTTTTCTACTTTGAAGAAATGAAACTTTATTCCCTGATTTTTCTTTTTTTTTCTATTTCTTAGCATAATTACTAAATTAAATAGCAAGAGTGATAGAAATCCGAAAAAGAGGCTGATTAATGTATAGGCTAAGGGGTTAAATTTATTTGATGGGGTAGTTAAAAATGCGAGATTCATGAAAATGCCACCTGAGGTCCAGCTCAGTGATGTTAGAATTCCTAAGAAAAAGCCAATTAATCCGAATTTTCCTGTCCATGTGAATATAAGAAAGAGAGTTATTCCGATTCCTAATAAGATTAGAGATACCAAATCAAATATATTAAATATTTCACCGAAGATGTAAACACCAAAAATTATACTGAAAAAAGGACCGACTCTTGAGAATTGTGAAGCAATCTCGGCTTTTTCATATACTAAAGTGCAAAAGTAATATAATCCGGTTCCTGCACTAAATGAAAATATTCCAGCTAAAATCAAAAATCCAGAGAATTCGAATTTGTTTTGAATAAATAATGGAATAAATGAAAGTGAAAGAAGGATTGTGCCAGTTAATAATGTGATTCCTAAATATGTAAATATTATTTCTATTTTAATTGAATAATCTTTAACTCTATTAAAGATATCCTTATATGTTTCCTTTAATTCTTTGATTCCTCTACTCACAACTAAAGTACTTATAACCCATGCTAAAACTGCACAAAAGCTAAAGAAAAATCCTACCCAGATCATATGTTCAAAATCATATATTAATTATAATCTTGAACAGTCTATTTAATATAAATTTTTGAATTGTTTTCATCCTTTTGAATAAGAACCAATTGCATAAAGGTATTCTAATTTTCTAGATAAATTTGCACCATAAGTCATTTTTAGATTTGGATCGCCATGTTCAGTTAGATCCATGAGTGATATAAGCTTAATTTGAAATAGAGGATGAGATGGTATTATCATACTTTCAGCACCTAATAGTAAGGCCTTTCTAACGATACTTTTTGCTATTTCGAACTTAGTAGCAATAAGGGGGCCTAATCTTATAGTAGATAATACATTAGAAATTAATCCATAACCTTCATTTTTAGCTATTAATACTTTCGCACCTAGAGTCGTTCTTGCATTTAAATATTCAGATCTATCAAATCCTACAGTCTTATAGTCAAGTTCTAAAGCCCATTCTGGAAATTCGGAAACTGATTTTATATTATTTTGGGTATTCTGCAATTTAAAGACCTTTTTAGGTAAAAGATATAAATTAGCATAATAACTTCCTTGAAATCCATATTTTCTGTAAATGGGTTCACCCAATTTCGAAGCATAAAGATTTACTGAATTACATCCTGAATTTTTAGCTATCTCCATTAAATTCTTAAAAATTTCTGATCCAACACCTTGACCTCTAAACTCAGGCAATACACCCATATATCCAATGCTTGCTACTTTCTGGAATAAAAATATACCACCTAACCCAATTATATTATCTCCTTTTATTGCAATAAGGAATCTCGCGATCTTATTATTAATAAGGTGTGTCCATACCTTACTTTCTTCCTCATAATTATTAAGAGGTGGTCTACCAAATGATATAAGCATTACTTTAATGCTATTAATAATCTCCTCTCGTTTTGGTTCTCTAATTTTATATAACTTCATGGATTATGATTTTATTTTGAAGTAAACTAAAATAATTTTTAATCTATAATAAATAGATTAGGTATCTTTGAAAATATCATTGAATTTATAATTATAAAGAGTTATGTGTTTATTAATTGATGCAAAAAAATATAGTTTTACTTTTATTTACTATTTATAATAAATGGAATTCAATTGATATGATACATTTCTAATTGGAATGTATTTTATTCTTTCCTAATAAGTATAGCATTAATTATATTATTCCTTTTAGTTAGGTTGTGGCATCACAGGAAAGAAAAATACTAGCTTTATTAGAACTCTATTTTGATTAATTATATTTATTAATTTAGATAATAAAGTTTTAAAAAATCCCTATATTTATTCATTTAAAGGTGATTTTTTAAATTGATAGAAACAAATATAACAAAAATGTTTGGATTAAAATATCCAATTTTCAGTGCTCCAATGGGACCTTTCTACACCCGTGATTTGGCTTTAGCAGTTAGTGAAGCTGGTGGTCTGGGAGTATTGTCGAATGTTAATATAGTAGGAACAGATCCAGTGAAAGAACATAAAGCAAGCTTAGAATATATGATTGAACACACAGATAAACCATTTGGTCTTAATTTTCTTACATCTCGAAATAATCGGGGAGTTCAAGAAATGTGTACTGATGTACCCAAAATGTTATTGAACAATCAAAGAATGCGGGAACAATGTGTGTATTGGTTAACTTCTGCGGGTTCATCAAAGATTTTACCTGCTTCTAAGAACTTTCAAGAATTAAGGGAAAAATCTGAAGTGAAACACTTTCATGTAGCACCAGCCGTATGGTTAGCACAGAAATGTGTAGATGCCGGAGTAGATGGAATAGTATGTACTGGGGGTGAAGGAGGAGGCCATCAATCTTATGAAAAGGTTTCTACATTAGTTTTACTTCAACAGCTTAATAAAGCATTTCCTGATTTACCCAAGATTGCGTGTGGAGGATTTGCTACGGGAGAAGGTTTAGCTGCAGCTTTATCACTTGGAGCAGGAGCAATAGCAATGGGTTCACGGTTTATTGCTTCAAAACAAAGCGAATTTCATGAAAAATACAAAGCATTAATTCCTCCTGGCGAACCGCAAGATACAGCATTATTTACCGGTTCATTTGGCCCGATTCGTTTATACAAAAATAAATATGCCTTAGCACACCCTGCACCTCAATCTAAAGAGGAAATGATTGCATATGAAAAATCTTTAACTCTTGAGCAAATGGCAAAGGATGCAGGTGCTTATGATAGGGTATATAACGGAGATACTGAAAATGGAGCCGTATTACTTGGGCAATCAATAGGTATAATTGATAGTATTGACGATGTTAACGATATCATTTCAAGAGTTATGAAAGAAGCAGAAGCAGCTATAAAAAGAAACCATTCTATGCTAAAATAGAGCAGTGTTTAATTTAAACTCTTTTTTTTATCAATATTATATCTTTTTTTTAATAATTATTAAGCTATTAGCTTCAATATTTGTTCTTTCAAATCATTTGGAATGATTGATTTTTTCTGGTTTTCATAATCATACCAGACTATGTGAGCTTTACCGTCAGCAGCTTTTCTATTTAATTTTTTACTCATTATAGCATGTTTTATTATGATTTTTGATTCTTCTATTTCTGTTATTTTTGCGCCGATAAAGACTGTGTCTGGATATGTTAATGGAGCCTTATAATAACAATCTTGATAAGCTAATATTGGTCCTATACGTACTGTTGTAGGTTCTTCATAAATATTCAATGATTGAAAAAGAGCTATTCGTGTACTCTCAAAATAACGATAATAAATTGTGTTATTTACATGACCCCTTGCATCCATATCACCCCATCGTACCGGCATCTCCACAACAACATGAAAGTCTTTCAATTTTTCGCTCATAATATTATCCCAAATTTAAATTTATGCTTAATGCCAAAAATGTTTTTTAAATTCTAAAAAAAATAAAAAAAGATTATATTAAGAAATCTTATTCAATCTATGGATAACTTCTTCAGCTTCTTTCATTATCCTATCAAGTAATTCTTTTACTGTTGGAATATCTTTAACTAATCCCACGCCTTGACCGCAACTTACCATTCCTGCATCTATATCCCCTTCTCTATACATTTTTAAAGCATTCTGACCTGAAGCAACTTGTATAATTTCTTGAAGGGATGCCTTCTTGGATTCTAATTCAATTATTCTTTCTGCTGCTTTATTCCTCCAGACTCTATGAGTATTGCGTATTGAGCGCATAACTAAGTGAGTATCAGTTTCAGCTGCCTGAACAAAAGCATTTTTCAAATTATCATGAAGTGGGCATTCTTTAGTAGCCATCATTCTCGTCCCCATTATAGCGCCCTCAGCACCAAGTGCGAGAACCGCAGCAAGTCCTCGTCCATCTGTCACTCCACCTCCTGCTATTACTGGAACATCTATCGCATCTACGACTGATGGAGTCATTACTAGAGTACCAATATCTAAAGTTCCAGTAGCACCACCGTTCTCATATCCCACAACTGTAATTATATCAGCACCTAATCTTGCGGCTGTTTTAGCATATCTGACACCAGCACATTTATGGATCCAAATCGCTCCACCCTCTTTGAATTTAGGAACCAAATCTGCTGGAGCCTTATGACCGCTTGTTTCAATTATCTTAACACCCTCATCAAGAGTAGCCTGCACATATAATTCCAATTTCTCTTGTGGCATCATAGCTGGAAATAGATTTATATTAACAGCAAATGGTTGATCAGTTAAAGATTGTGTTTTTTTAATTGCTTCACTTAATTCTTCAGGAGTTTGATAATTTGCACTCGCTAATACAGCGCACGCACCTGCATTACTTACTGAAGCAACAAATTCAGGATTGGAAATATTTGCCATTGTTCCGGCCACCAACGGATACTTAATTTTTAACATTTCTGTTACTTTAGTCTTTATCATAATTTTTCACTTATAAGAAGTCAATTATTAACTTATATATTTCCATTCGATTTATATTTCATTAAAAAAATTCATTAGTAAAATTCTTTTAAACTTAAATTCACTCTTCTTTTTTTACGGAATCTCAACACCCGGAACATCTACTTTCAGATAATCAATTCTTCCACTTGATAGTTTACCATAAAATAATTGATTAGTGCAAAGAAAAAGAGTTGTTCCATCATCTCCACCTAAACAGCATGCATACACATTTGTATCTTCTACTTTGATTGTGGAAGTGATAACACCACCTTCTAAAATACGTAAAACTTCTGCTTTTGCTGGATTTGCAACCCATATTGCACCCTCTTCATCAAGACATATACCATCTGGTGAAAAATTTTCAAGTTCTGCCCAGGTTCTTCTATTTACTAAATCTCCTGAAGGTTCAATATCAAAAGCAGTGAGGCGTCCTCCTTCGGATTCCGCAACAATGAAACTCTTGCCATCTGGAGTCACAATACATCCATTAGGAAAAAGAAGATCATCAGCAACAATTCTAGCTTCTCCGTTTGGCGTAACCATGATGACACTTGTAGGTTCAGAAGGAGGACCAAGAGTTTTAGATCCCCAATTTCCTACATAAGTTCGTCCATATGAATCAGTTACGCAGTCATTGCAATTAAATTCTGTAAGTTTACTTAAATCTGCATGAATTTTCAATCCATCTGGATCTAAACGCATTAAATGACGATTTTGCATTGAGACGATAAGCATCCTCCCATCATTTAAAAAACCCAAACCTGACGTTAAACCTTTTATTTCAACAACAATTTCAGAATTACCCTTTTCATCAACAGTAATAACTTTTCCTGCCACTGAGTCTGAAAAAAACAGCTTTCCATTTCTCCATCTAGGTCCCTCTGGAAATCCGAGTCCTGATAACAAAACTTTGATCTCTTTTTTCATATTTATCAAGTTGATTTTATTTTTAATAAATGTAGGTTTCCCATAAGTTGAAATTGAATCTTTTAAAATGAAAGAAACTTACATTAAAAGATACATTTAAAAATAGATCCGACTGGAATATGAACTACTGGAACATTAGGAAAGCTTTTTTTGAGATAATCTGCTAATGTACGCATACCTGGTTCTTCTGAAAGAGAGTGATTAACAATTATTAAGGGTACACCAGTATCTTTAGACCATTGGCCTGATTCCCATAACATAGTTCCATCGTCAGTTAAAATAATAGCTTCTCCCCCGAAAGCATGCATATCTCTATAATTTGAAGCAGCTCCAGTTCCTAAGGTGATTTTAGATATTTTTTTGTTCAAATCTCCAATTACTTGAATTGAGTCCTGTCCTAGGGGTCTGATTTTTTCTAAAATTTCCTTACATAGGTTTTCTAGGGTTGTTTCTGGTATTTCATGAAGTTCATAATAATTATCAGCTTTAATAGGCGGTTTTGTATATCCTAACCATTTAGCCCATGCACCATGTACTCCAATATCTGGATAGCTATCCCAAAAATCATGACATCTTATTACTGTTAAATTCATTTCTTCTAACCATTCTCTTTTTTTAATCCAGATATCATCTTTTGCCAGTTTTCTTTTACCGGTTATCCATCTTGCATGAATATCTCTAACAATTGGACAATCAATAATATTCCCCTCATCATCTATTTTGGCAGCAAATAAAGCTTCATGCGTTATGAAAACATTACATCCTTCCTCTATTGCTTTTTCAAGATTAGAAAAAGTGGGCATCCATGAAACTGCAATTCCATTAACTTCTATCTCTGGTTCTCCAAATAGAATTTGATCGACTGTTTTTTCCCAATTAACCCACGAGCCCTTGCTTTTAAAATGATTTAAAATATCTTTTGCTTTCATACTCATTTAACTCTTTTTTCTTTAAAAATTAATATCTACCTTTCTTGACTTTATCTTTAAGTATTATTAAATGTATCTCCGTTAAAACCCCAATTTCTGAGTATTTTTTCAGCGTTTGAAACGATATTATCTATAAATTCTTTAATCGTGGTCTCTTTATCCACATGGCCTACAGCCATGGAACCAATCGGGCTGTCACGCAATTCGAGATGATAGATTTTTTTATGGAATTGTTCATCAAAGATATCTTGAGTAAGAACTTGTCGCTTCCATGCATCTGAAGCGGGGCTTTCCTTTGTCGCCATTATCGCGCTCCCGAAACATACCGCATCTGCACCCATTGCCAATGCTGCGAGAAATCCTCTAGAATCACCAATCCCACCTGCCGCAATTAAAGGAATTTTAAGCATCTTTCTTGCCATAGTCATATTAACAAGTGTTGTATTTTGATTTGGGTTTTTAAATCCAGTTCCTTCAAGTCCTACTATGGTAACAGCATCAGCCCCATGTTTTTCTGCTGACATCGCATGTTTCACTGTAGCACTTTTATGAAACCAAAAACCTCCAGCATCATGTACTTTTTTCCCAATAGTCGCTGCTTTATAGGCTGAGGTAGTAATTACTTTAACGCCTGCATCCAATGCAATATCTACAAAATCAAAATAAGATTCTTCAGATTGAGCTCTTTGACTCCTCTCTCTAACTTGGGGAGGCCAAACTGTGAAATTAACACCAAAAGGTTTACTTGTTAATTTTTTCATTTTTTCGATTTCCTCTTGAAATTCTTCATTGGTTCTATAATTTAATGCTGTAATAATTCCCAATCCTCCTGCATTTGAGAATGCTGCCGCAAACTCAGCTTTTCCTATTATTGCAAAAGCACCCATAATGATTGGGTATTGTGTATTCGTCATTTTGGTTATTCTTGTATTCCAAATCATTTTTATCAAGATTATGAAATAATAATTTTAATAAGAAGGTAAATATACAATAAACTATAAATACATCCTTTTGATATTTCAATATTAAATACCAAAAGATAGAATTTAAGCGATTTGTATGGAAAGATTTAGGGTTAAAGAGAGAGATAATGTTAAAATAGGAAAAAGCTATTTAATGGGGGGCATTAGTTTTATTTTCTTGGGATTAATACTTTCAATTTGGACAATTAACACTTTGAAATCTTTTATAGATGAAGCAGTCCAAAATCCCCACTCTCCGGACCCGGTTAGCCCGATGTGGATGTTACCAACGTCAATTATGACTTTTTTATTTATCTTTGGTTATTTCTATTTTATTTGGGGATTGTACAAGTTAAGAAGCGTTATTAAGGAGATTTCGAATAAGTTTTTAATATTTTATGGTTCAATTTCTTATATCTTATATACACCTTTATTTCTTTCTGGATTTATGGTTTCTATCTTGTGCCACTATTATAGATGTGAAGGGCTTTTTTCAGTGTTAGATCTTATTTTGATTTCTTTGAGTTTTTTGCTTTTAATTTCCAGTTTAGTTTCTCTTTTTTTTGAAATTCGAAAAATGAGTGGAACTACCATTGAAAATTATCTAACAGTGAAAATGGAAGAAAATTCATCACAAGCAATTACTCGGAGATTATATAAAGTCCGTATTGAAACTAGAAGTGGAGATTTAGAAGAAGAGATTTATATATGTGGAAACTGCGGCGAGAAAAATAGATTTAAAACCCTTGATGAGAAATCAGGACTTCTTCAATGTATAAAGTGTGGTTCTGATAATTATTTAGAACAATAAAAGAGTGTGTTATTGGTCATATTATTGCAAAATCTACTATTATAATTAAGGATCTCAACTTTAATTTGACAAGTTTTAAGAATTCTGTAATTCTTATGTTCCAAATCATATTTGTCAAGATTAAGCAATAATATTGTTAACAAGAAGGTATATGTACAATAAACTATAAATGCATTTATTTGATTTTTCATTATAGATACCCTAAAGAATAAATTAAAATGATTTCTATGCAAAGATATAGGCGCAAAGAAAAAGATAAAATAAAACTAGGGAAGAATTATATAATTGGAGGTATTAGTTTTAATTTAATAGCTCAAGGCATCGCGATTTATATAGTTATTTCAGTGGTTACATATTTTGGATCCCTAAATTTAATTGGAGCGACCTGGTTATTTCCTTTTATAATTGCTATCCTTTTACTTATATTCAGTTATTTCTATTTTTTGGGGGGATTAAACCATTTAAGAAAGGCGATTAAGGAGATTTCGAACAAGCTCCTAGTATTTTATGGTGTCTTTTCTTATCTCTTATTTACTCCCTTGTTTCTAACTGGATTATTGAATGCTATAGAGTGCACTCAGGGAATGTGTAAATGGAGTTTTTCAGGGCAAAATATTTTATTGATATCTTTGAGTGTTATGCTATTAATTTCTGGATTAGTTTGTCTTTTCAAGGAAATCCACAAAATGAAAGGATCTTCTTTAGAAAATTATCTAAAAGCAAAAATGGAGGAAGAAACGGTAAAGCCTACACCTAATAAGTTATATAAAGTTCGAATTGAAACTAAGGGTGAAGATTCAGAAGAAGAAGATTATATATGTGGAAACTGCGGGGAGCCAAATAGATTTAAAACCCTTGATGAGAAATCGGGACTACTTCAATGTATAAACTGTGGTTCTGAAAATTATTTAGACCGTTAAAAGCTCAATTATTGTCCTGAAATTGAATCTACATTCTTAAAAATCTTCCTAAGTTTAATTAAATCTGTCTCTGGAAGTGGTGGTCTTAAAATTGATTCGAGGTTGTTTTTTAAGTGACTAAAATTTCCTGTACCAGAGAGAATCACATGAGTTCCTGGTTCATAACGACAGAAACGATATGCAGCGTCCACTAAATTTTCTGCACCCCCTTCATGTATAAGGAATTTAAGCGGATCATCCATATTTATATCCGAAGGATCTAGTTGGTTCTTTTCTATCAATTCATTAAGACATTCTTTAAGTCGTTTAGGTCTACTTAGAGCAAGCCGAACAGCAAACATGATGAGAATACCAATATTTTTTTCCATAGCTTTTGCTAGGACGAGATCACGAGCAGATTGATTTAATATATTAAATCCCACCATCATTACATCCCAAATATCATCCTGTAATGCTCTTTGAAGCATAGAATGATTTGGATCTGGATTAAATCTTTCCGTGATGCCTAGAAAATGTATTTTATCCTGATCTTTTAATTCTAGAAGTGTAGGTACTATTTCGGAATAAAGATAATCATAATCCTTCAGAATAACTCCGTGTAAATGATAAATATCAATATAATCTGTACCAAGGTTCTCGAGACTCCTTTCAAAACTTTTCTGTACATCTTTAGGAGTTAAAGTCCCCCAGGTTGATTTTTTAGTTGAAATTATGATATTTTCTCGGTCAACGTTTTTAATACCCTTTCCTACAATATGTTCTGTCCGATATACTTCAGCTGTGTCAATGAAATTAATCCCTGATTCTAAAGCGTGTTTTACTATTCGGATTGAATCTGCTTCACTAATTCCTGCACTTTGCCCTATTCTACTTGGTCCTCCGCAACCTAAACCCATAACACTTACTTTTAGTCCTGTACGGCCAAGTGTAGTATATTCCATATTAGTTCTATCTCATTTTTTTATATGATTGGGAATTGAAACATAAATTTTATAGTTTGATATTAAAAAAAATTAATTAAACATCCTTAATTTTAGAATTTAACAGATAATCATATTTACTAGCGATTAAAATGCAAGGACAAATACATTTTGAAGATTTAGAACTAAAATATGGATATTCATGTATGCCCGACAGATTACATTATTTTTCTAAAGAAGAAAACGATTTTCGTATGGAAGTTCGCGAGTGGTGTCAGAATAATATTGACCCTATAGCAGATAAGATAGATAAAGAACGAAATACAGAATTGGCAGTTGAAACGTTACGGAAAATGAAACCCTATTTGAATATTTTGATTCCTGAAGAAATAGGTGGTTTAGGGAAAGGGGTTTTATATCGTGTTATTTTTGGTGAAGAGTTAACTGCTTTTAATTATGCTATCGCAACGATATTTGGTGCTTCATCTTGTTTATTTGCAGCTCCAGTTATTGAATATGGAACCCCTGAACAAAAAGAGAAGTATTTATCGGGTATTGCTGATGGTTCTAAAATTGGAGCAATAGGTATAACTGAACCGACAGGTGGATCTGATGCTGTAGGTGGGATGAATTTGAGAGCTAAGAGAGAAGGGGATTATTATATATTAAATGGTGAAAAATGTTTCATTACGAATGGAAGTGTTGCCGATTATCTTGTTTTGTATGCCGTGACTAATGATCAGGTAAGAAGACAACAAGGTATATCAGCATTTATTTTTGAAACAGATACACCTGGGTTTGAAGTTTTAAAAGATTATACCTACATGGGAAGGAGAGGGATGCCAAACTCTCATCTTCGATTTACCAATTGCAAAGTTCCTGTAGAAAATTTATTATATAAAGAAAATGAAGGAGTTGAGGTATTAATGTTTGGTCTCGATGGGGAAAGAACCTTTACAGCATCTCAATATCTTGGTTTAGCTAGGAGTGCCTTTGAAGTTGCATATAAATATGCTCACAAACGTGAACAATTTGGGAAAACAATCTATTCATTTGAAGGAGTCTCGTTTAAGTTAAGTGAGATGTTTATGGATTTAGAATTAAATAGAATCGCTACAGCACAAATAGCTCGAATGCTTGATGAAGGTCATTATGTGAGAGCTACAGTGGCAGCAATTAAGGCGAAAATTGCCGATTCAGCTGTTAAAATAACTAAAGAAGCGGTCCAAGTTATTGGTGGATTGGGATATTCCGAAGAATATCCGGTAGAGAGATTTTATAGAGATGCAAAAATAGGGCAAATATCGGCAGGATCAGCTGAAATTATGAGGTTTCTAATTTCAAGAGAAATGATACGGATGTGGGGAAAATAATTATGAGCCAATTAAAGATTAGTCCATCAGATTGGAAGAATTATATAGGAAAAGAGCTTGGAACCTCGGACTGGTATCTAGTTACTCAAGATGAGATAAATGCATATGGGAAGGTCGTTGGAGATATGCAGTGGATCCATACTGATCCAAAGCGAGCAAAAAAGGAGTCTCCTTATGGTGTAACAGTAGCACATGGCAATTGGGTACTTTCTATTGCATTTTCAAAGCTTTTTTCGCAGTTATATACAACAGTGAATACTAGGATGACAGTAAATTATGGTTGGAACAAGATTCGTTTTCCAGCACCAACCCCAATTGGAAAACGTATTAGGTTAGTAGGATCAGTAGTAAAAGTTAAAGAGATTGGTGATGACGCTTACGATGTCGAATTTGACTTTAAAATCTATGTTGAGGACGAAACTAAACCTTGTTTTGTTGCGTCAAAACTATCAAGGTTTTATTCTGCTAAAAAATAAATTAATGAAATATTAATAAAATAAAATTTTTTATCCTTTCACTTTCCAACAAATTCCGGTTCCTTTTTATCAATAAGGGCAAACACTCCTATTTTATAATCCTCAGTTTCAGCTGATTTTATTTGCATTTGGCGCTCATTTTCAAGATGTTCTTCCAAAGGAGTGCTTAATGCATCAAAAAAAAGTTTCTTAGTTCTAGCATAAGCCAATGTTGGTCCATTAGCAAGTCGTTCTGCCCATTGTAAGGTCACTTCATCAAGTTTTTCTGAAGGAGCGATTTCATTAACCAACCCAAGTTTAGCTAATTCCTCTGCTGAATATGTATCTCCAAAAAACGACATTTCTGTAGCTTGTTGCCAGGTAAGTTGGCGACTTAATAGTAGTGTCCCAGCAAATCCGGGTATTAAACCAAGTTTTGAGAATGATTGCCTAAATCGAGCTTTCTCTGAAGCAATTATGAAATCACATGATAATGCTAAATTCATACCAGCCCCAACAGCCCATCCATTCACAGAAGCAATAACAGGTTTCGGATAGCGGCGTAATATTAAAGCAACCGTATATAGGTTTTTTAATAATTCATCCATTTCTTTACCAGCTGTCCCAGCTTCTATACTTGATTTAAATTTTCTTAAATCCCCACCTGCAGAAAAGGCCCTTCCCGCACCGGTAATTATTACACATCTTATGTCAATATCATTTTTCAACGATTCCAATGATTCCGTTAATTCTTTGGCAGTTTCTATATTTAAGGGATTAAGTTTTTCAGCATCATTTAATTTAATTATCGCAATTTTTTCTTTTTTGACCACTTCAATTTTTTCCATTTCTAAATCTATTCCATTTTGTTTTGTTAAGTTAAACAATATTGAATGTCTTAAATATTTATAAAAATAAGGGAAAGATAGTTGAATAATTATCTAGAGATATATAGTCCATTCCGGTTTTAATACAAAATATTGATCAATTGCATCTCTCATTGTTTGTCGACATATTGCAATTTCTTTCAGAGTTGGTGGATCAATTTGTTTAACTTCTTTAGCAACCTTTAGATCCCAGCCGGTGTTTTCCTTAACTTGTTCTATTGAAATATTTGGATGCAGAGCGTCTAAATAGGCTTCTTTTGATTCTGGATCAAATTTCATGATACAAAATGGTGTAATTATTACTTCTGGACCTGTATCAGGAGGATAACCTGCTTTTATTCTACTATCAAATCCTTCTAAATAACCAGGATCAGTTATAAAATCTAGTTTTTCGGGTAGTCTCCGTTTTGTATGGTCGTCAATTAGCCAAATTAATCTTTTTGCCATACCTGCAATCTCAGTAGCACCCCCTCCACCGGGTAAACGATAAATTGGTTTTTCATAGGGACCAACTACTGTAGTATTACAATTTCCATACTTATCAACCATAGAAGTACTCAACAGTGCTACGGTTATTTCGCCCCTTTGAAGAATAGATAATGCATCGATTGAGTCGCCAACAAATAAAGAATTCGGCACTAAAACAGGATCACTAATGGAATATGGCATTTTAATTGGTCTCGGGAGTTCGTCTTGAAATTGCCCTACTTCTAGTACTGCGAAAAGATCAGGACAATGGAGTAATTTAGCCATATGGACAGCGAGAAAAGGCCAGTGAAAGGCATTAAAAACAATATCATCATTTCTAATCTGTCTACATGCTGACACTAACATCATTTCAAAACCGGTGTATTTCGTACAAAACTCTGTTTTAGAAACCATAGTTTACTGCCCCCTGAATAATTGGTTTAGCTTTTAGAAGATTTATTTTATCCTTCCCTAAGACTTTCAGATATTCCTCTCGATTTTCCACACCATTTACCCACTTTTCAAGCCATTTTTCCCAATCTTCTATAGTTTTAGTTTCTTTTGCATAGTTAAATCTATATTCTAAATCGGTATAGTAATGACCTTGCATACTGCTTGGATGAGCTCCCCACGGTTCATGAACTACTGCATCAACTTTATGTGCTCCCACTATCGTTCGTTCTGGTGATTCCATAATAACCTTTTTATCTACAATTTCTTCTGTTGCAACAATAATCTTCTTACATGCATTTATTCCATATTTAGTATCTCCAACTAATCCCCACAACTGCGCATTACCTTCACTGTCTGCTCTTTGAACTTGAATAAATCCAACATCAGGATTTATTGCAGGAACAACACATATCTCTTCTCCTGTAAATGGGCATTTTACTCTTGCTGCTTTTAATCCAACTTCTTTAGGATGATCATATATGCCCGTTCCGACTATTGAACGAATAGGGACAAACGGTATTCCCATATAACCAGCAAAGAAAGACATATTAATCATGAAAAGAGATTGTTCATTGTAAATTATCTTTTGGGGTATTCCTTCTTCCATTGCACGCCTTAGATTATACGCAGGTTGAGGTCCCGTGCCATTCCAACAATGAGAAGTAACTATATGATTTGTTACTCCGGCACCTATTAATTGATCAAACATTATTCCACCCCCACATTTGGTCACTTTTAGATTTCGTTTATTCTGCCTAATTATTTCGTGAGCTGCAGAAAATGTCATCCCATTTCCGAATCCTCCGAAAAATACAAATGAATTATCTTTTACGAGTTTATTTATTGCTTCATTCATAGGCATTATCTTATCTGAAATTTTTTTCACCTGTACAATAAAGTTAAAGCTATAACATAATGAGATATTATATACTAAACTTTTAGACCACTTATAAACTTATACCTTTGACTGTTTACTTGAGAAACAATAATAGTATTAGTTTTTATCTAAAATGGAAAAATTAAAGTTAATTAGTTCATATTATAAAGTGAAGAAATTATGAATATGGTCGTTGGAAACATAACGGAACCTTGTTTTCGTCCACCTTCAGAATGGAACGCTCTCCTAATTGCTATAACAGATGGATGCACGCGTAAATGCACATTCTGCTCAATGTATCGAACTAAAAAGTTCTCTATCCGCAAAGACATAGAGGAAATCAAAAATGATATTAAAAGAGCCGGTACTATTTATGGAAATCGAGTACGCAAACTCTTTTTCGAGGATGGTAATGCGTTTGTTGTTAAACCTGAAATCCTCACGGAGTTAACAGAATATGCCCATAAAATACATCCAAATCTTGAGAAAGTCAGTTCATATGCTCATGCTAAAGATATCCTGAGTAAATCGGATGGGGATTTAAAGAGAC
>Ga0209427_10003645_pt1 | contig 18004 bp, 13 predicted proteins | sample DeeMarSWOR136_30_FD_187465 | JGI IMG/M metagenome (GOLD analysis project Ga0209427, IMG submission 187465) | Marine sediment microbial communities from White Oak River estuary, North Carolina - WOR-1-36_30 (SPAdes) (version 2) | ecosystem: Environmental > Aquatic > Marine > Intertidal zone >...
ACGGTGGTCCCAGTCCAAAGCCATTTGGCTCGCTCCGTGAGCTCGCAAAAGGCCTTGGACATGTCCCAATTATGGAAGGTATTTCTGGGACACTACACTTTAATACCCAGATCATGGGCGGCGGGTAAAGCCCCTGCCGGGACTGTGGGCTAAGTCCTTCGATTCATAAATTCGATGACGAATTTATTTAGACTTCGGCTGAGCTCCCTTCGGGTCTGAGCCTCGGGGTCGAAGACAGTCAAAGCCCTCAGGAATTAGTGCTGAGTGAGCATTTCTTCCAATCTAATCTGTCAAAATACGTGACCGTACTTGCGAATCGAAGCACTAAGTCACCCAAGACGACAAATCCCAATACCGAAGGGATGAAACAGCTTCTAATCATATGCAGGCTACTGGCAATGGAACTTGATAGTGGATTATAATAATAATCGCTTTCAAATTCATAGTTTCTTACAGATAATAAGAAATTGTAAGCAGACCTGACCAGTGGGAAGAGGTTACGGTTTCTTCTATCGGAAGTCCGCTAATTGCGAACAAACTGCCGTTTATATAGTGGCGCTGTTTAAGAGAGCCTTCGCTGTCAATGTCCACATATTCTCCGCCGATGTCAAGGGACCAATTGCGTAGAAAATTCCAGGAAGCCTCCATTCTTACTATATATGCTTCACCTTCACAGTCGCCTTTAGATATCATATCATAGTTACCCGGGTTAGCTGCATCCCAGTCTGGATATAGATGGGTGTCTTTATCAGATACATCCACCCAATCAGAATAAGTGAAATTCAAATTAACCCGGAATTGGTTATTCTTACCAAACAGTATCTCTGAATTTAGCCCTAAATAAGGCATTTGGTAAGTGACTTCATATGTGATCCATTCCCAACCATTAGTATCAGTATAGTCATAAGCAACATATGGCCCATAATTTCGCTGTACCAAATTCCGTCCGGACCATTTAAACTTTTTATAATGAAATCCCACCATAGGCCCAATTGAAAAGTTTTTACTAAGGGAAAAGTTATATGCATAATTCACATCAAAAATAAGTCCCTTTTCCAACTCTGCATCGAGTTCACCATAAAGGTCTTTGCCAGGGTGGGAAGACACTCCATATGCGGCATCATTTTCAATCCAATCAGAATCTTTCATAGTCCCCGCATCTTCATTGATTCGACCAAGTACCCGTAAGCCAAACTGGTTCTTTATTTGATTATGGTCTCCCTTATCTCCTCCCAAATAGTTGATACCTCCAAACCAATTATCAAGCGGCCATTCAAGCTCAGATTCACTATGGCCTCCAGCCGCCCAAGGGTTATCAAAGCTGATATGATAAGTGGAATCACCACTAATATATCGGACTTCAGGTCCGATCTTTACGAAGATTTCTGATGAAAAAGATTTGGCCGGGATACACAGTAAACAAGCTGCCATAATGATTGTGATAAAATACTTCATGGTAAGCCTCCCCACTAAAAGATTTACTCCTTTGCAACATCATTTTTGACGCTAACACCAAAGGCTGATGCCCCATAAATGAAGGGATGCCTCGCTCGGTACGTCTCAAGGGTCCGTATCAAAAAGGCACCAAGTCTGTTCTCAACTTTCTGTATCGGCATGTTTACGGGAAAGCTTAATCTGATCCACAAAATGGTCCCAGAAAAAAGCCCATAGCAACCAAAAAAACCCTAAAAAAGAAGGGGGGTGGTTTGATTGGATATGGAAAATGCCTGCAAGAAAGCAGGTGTTGGACCAAAATGGTTTCATGACTTCAGCCGCACAACCGCAACTACTTGTGTTTCTTAACAATACCCAGACGTCCGGAATGGCTCGTCTTGGAATAGACATCCAGGTCCAGGCCTGCGCGCCATCGCGAGCGCCCGTCCGCCATCGGCTTTGCCCCCGCCTGCCAATGCCTGGCACTGGCGGGCAGGTCAGGCAAATGCCGGGAGGGCTCAGGCGAGGAAGGCAGGGATGAGTTTTCTCCCTCACAGAGTTGATGGTACCCCATGGCGGCAATCATGGCCGCATTATCGGTGCAAAGCTCAGGGCTCGGGATATGGACTGCAATGCCAGCCTCCTGCGCTGCTTCCTTAATCCGCTCCCGAAGCCTGCAGTTTGAGGCCACACCCCCTACCAGGGCCAGGTACTGACAAGCTTTGGCCTTTGCGGCCGAAATCCCTTTTTGAACCAGCACGTCAACCACTGCTTCTTGAAACCCGGCTGCAATATCCGGAATCCTTTTTCTCCCTTCATTGTCACCCTGTACGTAACGGGCCACGGCAGTCTTGAGGCCGCTAAAGCTGAAATCAAACCCGGTCTTATCAAGAAATGCTCTTGGGAAGCGTATTCGGTCCGGATCTCCTTGTTGAGAAAGCTGGTCAATAACCATACCCCCGGGGTATCCCAAGCCGAGGATCTTTGCCACCTTGTCGAAGGCCTCACCAGCTGCATCATCTCTGGTTTGGCCCATATGTTCAAACTCCATAGGCCCTGCTACATAATAAAGGTTTGTGTGCCCTCCAGAGGCCAGGAGTGCCACAAAGGGGAAGGGTGGGGGGTCGGGTTCGAAGTAGACTGCGGCGATATGCCCGTGCAGGTGATTGACCCCTGTCAGTGGGAGCCCCCTGGCATAGGCAAATGCCTTAGCAAAGGAGAGTCCTACCAGGAGCGCGCCCACCAAGCCCGGCCCACAGGTGACAGCAACACCATCAATGCTGTTCGAATCTGCACCAGCAACCGTCAGGGCCTTTTCGACCACAGGAACAATTTTTTCCATGTGCTTTCGGGATGCCAGTTCCGGTACAACGCCGCCGTACGGATGGTGGATAGCTACCTGGGACCAGACCACATTGGACAAGATGGTATGTCCACCGGAGGTCACGGCAGCGGCTGTCTCGTCGCAAGAGGTTTCGATTCCAAGGATTATACTGTGTGTGCTCACAAATGCCTTTTCTAGTGTTAACCCAATAAACACAATGAACATCGACTATTGACCACGGACCAAGGAAACTACCAATATGCCCAATAGTCCCAAAAATCAAGGTGCAAAGGGACATGTCTATTTTTTCCCTTGACAAAAACACGAAAACCGCCCATATCATCAACAAATGGATATTACCTTTAACGCATTGTAATTTCAAAGTATTATTCCAGTGGTCCTGTTGTGAGTGTTCAATCATGATGAAATCGTAAAAAGTCTTTTCCGAACGACATTGCGCAAAATTGACTTTTTACAACACCATCGATCACAGGTTTGCTTAGAAGCTGTTTCAAAACCCTTTTCCTTGGTCTGGTTTGACCATTTTTGAAAGTTCTAGCCTCGCTTCGCTAAAATTGTTTTTGACGCTTCGCTTCGCTAAGAACTTTTGGCAAAAATGGCCAAAATAGAGTCGTCAAAGAGTTTTGAAACAGCTTCTAGTGTCGTGTCCCAGAAACACCTTCCATAATTGGGACATGTCCAAGGCCTTTTGCGAGCTCACGGAGCGAGCCAAATGGCTTTGGACTGGACCACCGTAGTACTTAGATTTTGAAACTTATTTCCGGGACATGACACTGGGGCTTATTTCATGAAAGGCCAGCGCGTGCCATGCGGCATACGCGAGATATCGGCAGCAGACTGGCTTTTGACCTGCAGGGGTAGGGCAACATCACATGCGTCCATATAGTTGTAGTGAGCTATTACAACAACTCTTGAGGAGGGAGGAAAGATCATGAAAGGTGCAAAGCTTGGGATCAACGGATTGGGGCGTATCGGTAAACTGTCCATCTGGCAGCACGTGGGGCGGAAGAGTTTCTCGGAGATTGTGGTAAATATCGGCCGCCCGGTGGGCACCAGTCTTGAGGATGTGGCCAGCTTTATTGAAAAGGATTCCACATACGGAACCATACACAATTATCTGTACGGATACAAGTCCCAGCGCTTGATTGAGAATCTGGACGAAAAGACCGGTTCCATGGTGATTGACGGCATCCCGGTTACGATCTTACGTGAGGTACGTAACCCCAAGGACATACCATGGAAGTCAAACGGGGTGGATGTGGTGGTGGAATCGACAGGTCAGTTTACGGACCCCACACAACCTGCAGACGCACCAGGCGGGGCGGCTCGCGGGCATCTGGCTGCCGGGGCACGAAAGGTGATCGCGTCAGCACCCTTCAAGATTAAGGACAAGAGCGCCTCAATGCCCGAGGATGCACTCACGACGGTCATGGGCATCAATGACAGTGCCTATGATCCAGCCAGACATAACATCATATCAAACGCGTCTTGTACCACCAACTGTTTGGCCTATATGATCAAACCCCTGTTAGATTATTTTGGCTTGGACAGGATTTTGACGGCCTCCATGGCCACGGTGCATGCAATCACGGGTTCCCAGCTCGTGCTGGACCGGGCGCCCAAGGCAGGGGCCGCTGATTTACGTCGGAACCGGAGCGTCTTGAATAATATCATACTAACCACGACAGGGGCGGCTAAGGCGTTGACGCTGGTCATACCTGAGATGGAGAAGATCGGCTTTGTGGCTGAATCGGTCAGGATTCCCACCTCTACGGGCTCGCTCATCATCCTGGCTATCGATGTTCAGGATGCTGCTGACCAGGATCCCACAGATCGTGACCTGATCAATCAGATTTATAAAGATGCTGCCGAAAAGAATAAGAAAGGATATCTTCAGTATTCAGAGGAACAAAATGTATCTGCAGACATGATCGGCCATCCTTTGGCCGCGGCTATTATTGAGGGGAGCGAGACCGAGACGCGAACAGCGGCCATATCAATCGACCTTAAACGACTTCCAGGTTATACTGACGAGGTCGGGGCCTGCCTTGCCCGAACGGTCATTGATGTTCCGGTGACAAAGGGAGTGGTATACGGGTGGTATGATAATGAGATGGGTGGGTATGTTCATATGCTTGCAGACCGGACCGTGAGCATAGCTTCCATGTTAGACTAGCCGTCTATATAAGCTAAGATCTTAATATTTATGTCAAGTTTTTGTAACACCCTCTGCTGCGAGGGCAAGCAGATACTGGATGAGACTCTGGCCCAGACCTGGATCGCGAGTTTGATAGCCCGTGGGCAGCGGGAAGCGCCATGGCCGGGCAAGAAATACTTTTGTCTTTGATTTATTCAACATCGAGCATCCAGCATCGCTGAGCCTCGTCGGCCCGCCCTAGCGCGTATTTCATGTATGCAAGCACATAGCCAGATAGCCAGGTCTGGGCCAGGGTTTGAGGCAAAGCTTCGCTATTACCGGGGACGACAAGTCCCTTTACAAAGACAGCGCAATCTTGTATAAAATGGGTACCTTCTGACACGTAGCGGGACGATAGGGGACCAAGCTTATGGCGGGGCGAAAAGGTCTGCTGAGACCAACTCATAAAAGGCCTGTAAAATCCGGGGCCGTTGATGGAAGAGACGAATCCAAGAAGAAAAAGGCGATCCTGGATGGGGTGAAACGCTCTTCGACTTCGGTCAAAGCCACACTTAAAGAGCTTGGACTTAACCAATCAACCTATTACAGATGGTTGAAACGGTATAAAGCCAAAGGGTTGGATGGACTAGAGACGGGGAGCCCGGTTTCTGATGAGCTATGGCAACGATTCACCGATCTTGAAAAGAGACGAGGAAGTCAATTAGATGAAAGCAAAAAGATCAGAAAACTGCTGTTGAAGCGCTTTGATGGAGAAGCATCGAAAGAACCCGAAAAGACGAGTGCGCCTGAAACGGAGCGCCCATCCTTGGCTGCTGAACCCAAGACGGTGAAAGAAGCACCCTCGCATCCGTCTTATACACCCCCTCCACAAAAGCCTATGGGCAAGACATTCAAGTGCGCAATTGTTGCTTTGGCATTGGTGATCGCAATCGTTTTTTGGGCGAGTATCTCCAATTTAGACAAGTTCTATTTCAGGCAAAACGACAAAATGGTTGAGCTCTGGCAGGGCAGGTTTGCCCCTATGGGTGAGCGCCTTGTGGCCAGCTTCTCAGATCCGAAAATCCTCGAAGCCGTTCCGGAGCACGAGGCTTGCACCAAGAAGCAGGCCTTTGGCATCCTTTCTGATTATTTTATCAAGCGGTCAGATGAGCTCTTGAATGTAGGGGAGACTCCGGATCTGAAGACAGTTAAATCGTATTTAACCCATGCTTCCAATTACGCCCAGTCTAAGTCTGAGCAAGAAGCCATCAGGATGCGCTTGAGCAGCATCGAGCTTCTCGTTTTGTTGAGCAAGGCAGATCTGGCGCTGAGCAAGGGGACACTACCGGACTTTGAAGCTGCCAGGGGATATCTGGCCCAGGCCATTCGCGTGGCCTCGACCGACCTCCAGAAGGAAGTGCTGACGAAGAGGTTGGCGGCTGTTGGGTATGCCATTGCTAGCAGCAAGGTAGGCGAGGGGGAAAGGCAACTTGGAGATTTGTATCGAGAGGCTCTTAATCGGCACTTGCAAAAGGCCAAGGAATATGGCCCGGAAAAGTCCCAGGAGGTTAACAAGATCAAAGAATGGCTCGACGAGTTCGACAAGAGGCACGTTGAGGTAGCACGATAGACATCCCCCCTTCCTCTATTCAAAGGTCCCTTTTGCCACCACCACTATACCGCGAGGTGTGACCGTAAACCTCTTTCGGTCCTCTTCGGGGTCGTATCCGATTTTGGTATGCGGTGGTACGTGATTGGCTTTGTCGATAATGGCCTTCATGATCTTGCAACGTCTGCCGATTTCCACATCAGACATGATCACCGATTCCCGCACTTCTGACCAGCTCCTTACAATCACATTATAGGACAGCACCGAATTCTTGACGATACCACCACTGATAATTGAGCCGTGTGACACAATCGAGTCCAAGGCCATACCGGTCCTGTCTGAAGCCGTATCCCTGAATATCGTCTTGGCAGGCGGGTACTGCATTTGGAATGTTCTGAGCGGCCATTTGCTACCGTAAAGATTGAAGTTGGGATCCACACCCGTCAGGTCCATGTTAGCATTCCAGTAAGCATCCAGGTCACCAACGTCCCGCCAGTAGCAGGAATCCCGTATGCAAGGATCAAGGACGCGCACACGGCTTCCGTCTTCCGTGATCGTGTAAACAAAATCCTTAATTCGATTCTCTTTCTTATATGGAAAGGCATAGAGGGAATACCTTTCCAATGTCGTAGGAATGATATCCCTGCCAAAATCGTCTTTGTCAGTCGATTTCAGTAGGTCTATTAATACCTGGGCCTTGAAGATATAGACCCCCATGGAGGCGAGGACATAACGGGAATCCCCGGGCATCGGTTTTGCAGATGCGGGTTTTTCCTTGAAACCGGTGATCCTATAGTCTTCTGCAACTTCCACGATCCCAAACCGGTGAACCTCGGACACAGGGGCTTCAATCACCGCAATGGTGATGTCTGCACTCCTTTCTTCGTGATAGGTTTTAAAATGGGTGTAGTCCATCTTGTATACGTGGTCCCCTGAAAGGATGAGCAGGTGTTCGGGTGCCTCGCGTTCTATGAGATACAGATTCTGTCGCACCGAATCGGCCGTGCCACGATACCAATCTTCGCCTACGCGCATCTGGGGATGCACAATCTTCATATAGTGGCCCAGGGCGTAGTTGAATATGTTCCACCCTGCTTCCAAGTGCTCCACGAGGGACTGTGCCTTGTACTGGGGCAAGATGATGATCTTGTAGATATTGGAATTAATGCAGTTGCTAAGGGTGATATCTATGATTCGATATATACCCCCAAATGGAACCGCGGGCTTTGACCGGTCCAGTGTCAAAGGATAGAGACGTTCCCCTTTGCCGCCAGCCATCACAAGGGCTATGACATCACGCATCCTTACGTCCCTTTCAGAACATCAATCATGGTGAACACACGGCCCTTAGCGGCCTGGTCGATCTTTTGGGCCAGATAATGAATGGCGTCCACTGTTCCCTTAGCATATATATCCCGGCCATTGACATTATGGGTGAATTGAAAGAAGACGGTGCTGTCTTCTGAGAGGAGCGAATAAGTATGCCAACCATGCCCGCTCAAGTACTCCTGGGGGATACCCCACTCGGACCGCTGAACCTCCGGGTCCCGCTCCATCCTGATCTGATCCTTGGCAAAGGGTATGCCCAACCGGTTAAAATAGCCGATCATGGCCTTGGCCGTTCCACTGGTGTCGGCTTTTCCTTGCTGATGGCTTTCCTTAAGCTCTAAGCCGTATCCTTTGAAGACATCGGGAAAGGTCTCGGCAGCATATTCCATCATGGCCTGGAAGGCCACAATCTGTTTGGCCATGTTGGGAGCAATCACAGCGGCAATCTCAGACTTTTCAACTGTTTCCACCAGGTTTGTCCTGTCGCCACCAGTCGTGCCCATGACAAAAGGGAGGCCATTTTCACAATAAAAGGAGGCATTATCGTTGACTGCACTCGGATGGGTATAGTCTACACATATTACCATTCCTTCGGCCATTTTGATGGATTCTATCATCTGTTGTCTCTCGTCCGGCTTGATCAATCTGACAGCTTCGGAACCAATTTGGGTTTCGGTGGCTTCAATCTCAGGTCCGGTCAGGGCGTAAGGGATGAGTTTCAGGCTACTGTCTTGCAGGATGTGTTCGGCTGCTTTGGTGGACATGTTGCCAGGGAGTCCATTGACCATTACCTTGATTGGATTCATGATGCATCTCCTTTCTCATGGGATGTCGAAGACCCGCCTCTGGGTGATGGAGTGTTGGGGTACTGGAGTGGTGGATATTGTCGGTATATGGCGCAAGGCATAAGGGCCAAGGCTTTTCCCCGTGCGCGATGCGCTTGGGCCTTACGCCGGGTCTTTTTGAACCGGTATTCCAGTACTCCATCACTCCAATTGTGAGCGAAGCGAATCAAGTTCGGTTTACATCTGTATCACAAAAGCGTTCGACATTCAAATCATGCCTTCCATCCCACGGGCATGATGATGAGAGGCTCGTGATTCTTTTGGGTGTTGACGGCCCTGGCCACCTCCTTGTCATAAAAGGCCCCGACGATGCCGGCAGACAAGCCGAGGGCTTCACACTGCAAAAAGATATTTTGACCGACGTGCCCAACCTCGATCATGGCATACCTCTCGCCTCGATCGCCGTACTTTATGGTAATTCGCCCGTATTCAGCCGTAAGCACCAAGATTACAGGTGCGGTGGCCATCCACATCTGTCTCAGGGAAGCTACGGCAACATCCCCTCTTGCATCAGTTTCGAATATTTTCTCGATTGAATGATGGAGGGGATCATAATGATATATCCCTTGGGCCAGCCCTTGGATGCCATTGTTTCCCACGACAGCGTAAACATCTATCGGGTATAGGGCACCCCCGGATGGGGCGGCTCTTTTTAGCCCCCTGTCGTCTGTAATGCCCTGGGCAGCCCACAGAACCTGGGAAAGCTGAGCGACCATAAGTGGTTTATCGGCAAAGGACCTTATAGTTCTCCTTTGCTTGATAGCCTTTTCCAGAGATACATCTCCATCCAGCATGGGTGCGGGCAGATTCAAGGGTTCCTCCTTCTCAAGGATCTTGTGAGTTCTTGCCAAGACACGTCTTGCCCGAAATTGGCCTAAGGCGCAAGAAAAGAGCCCTAACATCCCTCCGAGCTGGCATGCCTGTCGGCGGGTCAATCTGCTATTCTTCTTAATGATTTGCAACAGGTCTGTAAGGGCCATTTCAACTGCCTCCTAACTGTTCCAGAGGTCAAGCACAAGCCTTCGGCTGATCTCTAGGTAGTCGAATAATACACGCCTGTTATCGCAAAACACTTCCAGGGTGATGGTCCCGTCATATCCGATTGATTTCAAGGCATAGACTGCCTTTTTCCAGTCAACGTTCCCAACCCCCAAGGGCATGTGATGATCCTCGGTTGTTCGGTTGTCTGAAAAATGTACGTGCTTGATGTGGCTACCGAAGTGTGTACAAAAGCTCACTCCATCGTCTCCTCCCAAATTTGAGTGGCCAAAATCGAGATGGATCTTGAGTCCTGGAACCTCTTGCAGGAGTTGGGCGTAGGTAGAGACAGAATCAAACGGGGCCTTGAAGTTTTCAAGAGCAAGGGTAAGCCCGTAGGTTTCGACCATCGCCGCAAGCGGTTTTAGGGCTTCGATATTAAGGTGGACCAGATCCTCCTTCATGGCTGGCGGACGGCAGTAACAGGGGTGGATATTCATGATCGTTGCCCCTATGGCAGAAAAGATTTTGGCACAGCGTTCGAGTTCCTCAAAGCAGGCTTTGCGCACCGACTTGATCGGGTAGGCGTACGGGAGGCAGGGATCGGTGTGTCCTACAACCGACAGATGGTATTGGTCGAGGAGTGCAAGGACCCTTTCCAGGTCTGGGTTTAGGGCGTTAGGTCCTTCGATGGTGAGGTCTACAAAATCGTAACGGGCCTCACCAAAAGAGATGATCTCATCGTAGACTGATGCTGAAGGGTCATTCATAAGACCAATTTTCATTGCGTAGTCCCTCCGCAACCAGCACTTTCAAGCTGCTATCAAACATACTATTACACAAGACGGTTTGGCTTTCAACCATGAAGACCTGCGATCTGAAAATGAAAAAGGAGCAGTTCAATAGCCTGGTCAAAAACGGATGTTTGTGCTAAGGGCTTGCACAAGCCCGGGGGTAGCTGAGATCTGAATTGTGATCATTTGGGCAACAGGCTGTTATGGGTTTATCTGGATGACTATAGGAGATAAGAAGGACCGGTGCACACCCTATTTCATACCAAAGAATCTTCCCAAGATTATAAGACATATCTCGTCGTCTTCTTGACAGCGATCGTGGCTCGAATCATCTTTTTCGTCTGTATCGATGAACCCGCGCTTTTCTACAAATACCCTTTCTTTGCAGAGAAACTGGCCAGGGGGGCAGATATAGGGGAAAGACTGGTCGATTTAAGCCCATTTTACCTCTACTTCTTAACATTCCTGAAGAAGGCCTTCGGCGTTGACTGGACCCTCGTAAAGTTTATTCACTCTTTTGTGGGTGCCTTGAATTGTTTGTTGCTCTATGTCGTGGGGTCCCGCGCTTTTCGAAAAGAGATCGGTTTCTTGGCAGCATTGATCTTTTCAGTTTATGGCAATTTGATCATCTTGGAATCGACCTTGGAGCCTACCGTCTTCGTCCTGTTGTTTAACTTTCTGACACTCTATTTCCTTCTGCGTATGAGGGAGGATCTTGATTCTCTGGGTCCGCGGTGTGTCCCCCTCTTGCTAGCCGGTCTTTTTGCGGGCCTTTCGATCATCACTAAACCCAACTCGTTATTGTTCCTGCCTTTAGGAGTGGTTTGGCTCCTTTTTTGTGTTGACAGGAACTTGGCCTTTCAGAAAAGACTGTCATCTGCCTTATTGTTTTGTGGTGCAGCTTTGCTGATCGTTATGCCAATAACCGTGAGAAACTATGTTAAGCTCCATGACTTCATTCTTGTGACGGGAGATGCTGGCAAGGTTTTTTTTCATGGAAACGGCAAGGGTGCCACAGCGCTTGAAGGGACCGGCCTTCCTGACGAGGGTTTTGCTGAAGAGAGTACCGATGAACCGGATTATGCCCACGTTCTATACCGGAAAACGGCGGACAGATTAAGCGGGGGGAGACTTTCCCCTTCTGAATCGTCCAGCTTCTGGGTCAGGCGGGCACTTAGCGACATTCTCAGTGATCCAGTTTCCTATATGAAGCTGGAAGTCAAAAAGCTTTTATATTTCTTCAACGACTATGAGATGCACTATATTGCATTTGCCTACAAGGAATATAAGTCGTCTCTATCATTTCCCTTTATTAGGTACGGCATCATTGCCTCCCTCGGCCTTCTGGGCATGATGCTTGCGGTGAGAGATTTCAAAAAACATTTTCTGGTATACGGCGCCGTGTTTGTTTACTTAATATGCAGTATGCTTTTCCTGGTTCAATCAAGATACCGAACTCCGGCTGTACCCTATCTCTGTCTTTTTGCATCATACAGCGTCTACACATTGAGGGAGATGGTGGTTGTAAGAAGATTCAAGCGTGTTGCAGTGGCGCTGGTCGTTGTAGGGATATTTTTCATTTTAACTCACTTTGTTTACAGGGTTGAAATTAATGGTGTGGATCGATGGCAGCAGGCCACCAAGATTCACTATCAGATGGGTGCTCGACCACTTTTTGAAAAGGGAAGATACCAGGAGGCGATTTCCGAATTAAGTAGGTGTCTAGCCATAGTCCCTGATTTCAGCCCGGCCCACAATCTCAGGGGCAAGAGTTTGGCCTTGCTTGGCAAGCATGAGGAGTCCTTGGTGAGTTTCAAAAGGGTCATCTCCCTGAGTCCAAATCTGCCTGAAGGATACAAGAACGCAGGTTTCCACTATCTGATACAAGGTGATACGCAGGCGGCTAGAGATTATCTCTCCAAGGCCCTCACGCTTGCGCCCCATGACACAAAGGTTAGAGAGGCCCTTGCAAAACTAAAAACAGAAACTCTTAGAAGAGATTAAAAGGCTTGCCGCTCAGGGGCCAAAGCCGGAGACCTAAGGAATCGGATCAGGGTAAATGAAAGATTGGGGTTTGATATGTTCTTGACAAGGTTGATGGTGTCGCAAAAGACTTTTTATCATCAAGGTCAGCATAAACAGAGTTAGAGAGTTGAGGATCAAAATGCAAAACAAAACCAGCAATTTCGGTGATAATGCAAAACATTTAAAAGATGTCAAGGGACAGCCAGTTTTGCATACGCACACAATCGCCTAGCCACAAGCCGTTGATTTTGTATGAAAAAAGGGGGGCTTCACACAAAATCATTCAAGAGTTATTCTATCCTTATTCGCGTCCAAAGCCTTTTGACCGATCCCTCTCACCTTCATGATATCTTCGACCCGCTCAAAGGGTCCGTGTTCCGTCCTGTACTGCACAATACGCTCGGCGAATTTAGGACCTATGAACTTGAGCTGCGCAAGCTCGCCCACACATGCCTTATTAATGTTGATCTTTGTTACGTCGCCGGTGATCTTTTCCGCTTCTCCGGCTAGCAATCCTGGGGCAATAACAACGACCAATGCTACTGCCATAGTAAGCACAAACAGTCTTTTCAAATGTCTCATAACCACCCTCCTTTTGCGTCTAGCCCCCGCTTTTTTGTCTATATTGGCTCACGTCCTACCCGTACTGTTTTCTTGTAAAGCTTTGCACTTGTGTCCGGCGCCACCGACAACCAAGAGGTTTCTCATTACAAGAAAAGACTCAGAAGATCAATGAATTTATTCAAACCAAACATCTATGAATTCGTTCAAACCACAAGGCCTTGATGCATGGCGTGACCCCAAAGGACCTTAATCAAGACATAACACGGCGAACCACGTCTCCCTCCAGAGCGCGGAATAGCACCTTCATTCCTATTCCAGCCATTTGGAGTCAAGTGCGGATTAGGGGATGTCTATGGCCTTCCCCCTCCATGCGAGCACGTGCCCCTTCTTGTTCACACGTGCTTGGTTGATATCGAATGCACGATTCTCGCTTGCGTTGCCTTGCAGGAGGCTCGTTGTCGTGATTAGCTTGGTGGCCTTGTGAGCTTGCAAATCTGTACTCCAACTATGGTAAACCAGGCAAGCCAACTGTAAATGAAGATTTCGTAGTATCTAGATATTGAAAGAGAAAATCTCTTGTTCAATCCCCTCTCCACCAGTCGGCAATATAGATGAAGGGGATTGAAACGATGTTGAATATTTAAGATTCTCTCTATCACTGAACGTTGTCCCTTTTTCTTTCCTCCCAACAAATACTAATCTGGTTCACTGTTAGTTGCCAGCCAACACGGGTGTTTGATGTTAGTCTGTATCAAGTACCATGCCAACCTATGTTAACTGAATAATATTCTAATAGTTTTGGGAAGTTAGCTCGTGACTGACCAAAAACAATAGCCAGGTATTTGGGCATCTGAGGCTATACATTGGGAAAATAAATGCCACTTTTTGGAACCTTAACTAGGTCTTATATCCAAAATATTTCCTACTCACAGCACAATGATCGGGTTCATAGATTGTAAAAAGAAAAGGCGGTAGAAGCTGGATCTGATGTGTAAATCTGACAAAAATCTTCGTGTAAGACAACTCACATAAATTTCACCCCGACGGATCATCAATATGTCACCGAATAAAACCAACATATGTTGGGGACATGCGAATGCACAACCAACAAATTGAATTTATATGTTGCTTTAATAGCGAATATTATTATAATAACAATAGACAGAAGACAAAAAAGGGGGCCCCATAATTACCCATTATCGCAATATTAAGGTTCTGGTCATTGATGATGACCAACAGGTACTTGATCTGGTCTGTGAGGTTTTGAAACAGCGTGGATTTGATGTGTATCCTGCTTCTGATGGCGAACAGGGAATGGAGCTATTCAGGAGGGAAAATCCAACCATCATCCTTACGGATATCAATATGCCGAAGATATCCGGCATTGAAATCTTAAGAATCATCAAAAAAGTCTCTCCCATCACCCAGGTTATTGTATGTTCCGGAGTTGGAACCACCAGTAATGTGATAGAAGCACTCCGATTTGGTGCAGGCGATTATCTCAGGAAACCGCTTAGTAGCGACCTTCTCATTCATACAGTCATCCGGTGTGTCGAAAGACATGATCTCATACTTGAAAGAATTGGACGGAAAGAAACTCTTGAAAAAGAGGTCAGGGAAAGAACGGCGGCGCTAACCAATACTTTTTACAAAACCGTCAAGGCATTGGGACTTCTGACTGAAAAACGAGATCCTTATACTGCCGGTCACCAGCATCGGGTGGCTTTGCTGGCGATGGGAATCGGCAGGAAATTGGGTCTAACGCAAAGAGAACTCGAAATCATTCATGTGGCAGGACTTTTACACGATATCGGAAAGGTGGCTGTTCCTGTGGAGTTATTGGTGAGGCCCTCAAAATTAACGACTCCAGAAGCCCAGCTGATGAAAGCACACCCCCAAGTTGGCTATGATATTATTAAAGACATTCCTTTTGTTGAATCCCTCGGCAAAGATGTTTCCATCATTGTGCTGCAACACCACGAGCGATTGGATGGTACCGGTTATCCCAGGGGGCTAAGAGATGATGAATCAGAATTTGAATCAAGAATATTAGGTGTGTCTGATGTTGTTGAAGCCATGTCCTCTCACCGACCATACAGGCCCGCTTCAGATATAGCAACAACAAAGGCTGAGATTGCCGAAGGAAGCGGGAGTCTTTATTCTCCGGAATGCGTTGATGCTTGCCTTCAGTTAATAGAGGAGAATAAAGATGACACCCGAAGGCTGTTTGAGTTTCTGGCCAACGTTGGGAGGAATAATGAATGATATTTCTCGGAAATATACGACCTGCGGTCAGATTCCAACCTGAAGGGATAATCTTCCTGCGCAGCAAGAAAACATGTCTTCTGCATTGTTACAGCACACACTAAACCTCCTTTTTCTGGCAGGCACAAGCCTTATTGCAATTGGCTTGGGGCGACTCATCCTATGTAGGGCTGGTATAAGATTTTTTTCTATAGGCGAACACGTTGTTTTTTCATTGGGTCTGGGCTTTGGTATTCTGAGTTATTCCGTCCTTGTCTTGGGAGTACTCCAACTCCTTTATCCCGTAGCCGTGTATCTCCTAGTGGGCCTATATGCTTTCTTGGGTCTTGCTGGATGGTTCAGCTTGGGATGTCCTTTAGTAATCGAAAGCAAATCCAGTTTTAAGACCCAGCTTTCTTTCTGGGATCGATGTATTGGCACAATTTTAATTGCATGCCTGTTCTTGGGCTTCTTCTTGGTCCTGACACCTGCGATCGGCAAGGATGCGCTGACATATCATTTGGCCGTGCCCAAGCTGTTTCTGAAGCATCATGGAATTTATTTTATTCCAGGCAACATATTCTCACACTATCCACTGAACAGCGAGATGTTGTATACGGTCGGGCTTGCCCTGCGGGGAGATGTCCTGGCCAAGGGTATCCATTTTGTCACAGCCCTATGCATTCTTCTGAGTATGTGGCAGTTTGCCAGACAGCATATCTCCGAGATCGCCTTTGTCCCCTTTGCACTCCTTGTTTTTTACACTATTCCTTCGGTCTTTGTGGCCTCCCACATGGCATACAGCGACCTGACTGTAAGTTTATACGCTTTTTTGGCCGTCTACGCATTCGTGAACTGGTTTAGGCGAAGAGAAGATAGGTGGCTCATATTGTGCGGTGTGCTTTCAGGAGTGGCTATCTCCACCAAGTACACGGCCCTTTTGTTGCCGTTCTTGGGATGTCTTGGGATCTTGTGGGCTTGTCGGCACCACCGGGTAAGCAATCGGCACGTATCACGTCTTCTCTTGGCATATGTTACATGTACGGTCGTTGTGGGAAGCCCCTTTTATATGAAAAACTGGATCATGACCGGTAATCCATTCTATCCCTTTTTGTACGAAATATTTAACGGCAGGGGATGGGACCCTGAGCAGGCTAGGCTCTATGATGTGTTTGTTCAAAGCCTGGGCATGGGACGGGGGCTCTGGGACTATCTGCTGCTGCCATGGAATGTGAGCGTCAATGCCAGGATGCACAGCCCCCAATTTGACGGGATCTTGGGGCCAGTCTTTATTCTAACATTGCCTTTTGCCATCGGGATGCGAAAGATTGCCATCGGGGTGAAGATTGCAATGGCCTATTGCTTGTTTACTTTCATGTTTTGGGCCTCCTCTGTCCAACAGATTCGATACTTGATGCCCGTCTTTCCCTTTCTTGCGATCATGACTGCCTATGTCCTGAGCTACTATCACCGTGAAAGGGCCGCTGTGTTTGGAGTGTTGGTAGTGCTAGTTGCGGGCAGTTTGGGATTTAGCGGATATCATATTGCCACAGATTTTCTGAAGATCAGACCAATGGGTGTCATCACAGGATTTGAGGATAGGGATGCATTTTTGAACCGCATGATTCCCTCTTACGCAATGTTTCAATACATCAACAGGGAATTGCCTGAAGACTCGAAAATCTTCCTTATCTACATGAAGAATTTGGGATACCTATGTGACCGCCCGTACTATTCGGATTCCATGTTTGAGTCCTATACAATACAGAAGATTTTGGCCCAATCTTCGACACCCGAGGAGGTCTACGTTTCACTAAAGGAGGGGGGCTTTACTCACATACTTTATGATATCAATTATGTTTCGGGGGAGATGAGTACTTTTTCCGAACAAGAAAAGACGCTTTTTTTCGCCTTTCAGAAAAAGTGCCTCGAATTGATGAACGCTGAAAAGGAACGATATTGTCTTTACCGACTTCTGTAGTAGCACATTGGTATTCAGGGGAAGTACATAGAGGGCGGTGAGTTTGGATATTCAAACCGGCCTGCCTCGCATCGTTTAAGGGCCTCCCTGTTCTTTTGATTGTTGCGCAAGAATACAATGGCAACAGGATCAGAGTAGAGATAGACCCATGGGCTAGCTTTGTGAATGAGTGCCTGAAAGAAAGGAATTTGATGTGCCAGGAGGATGTCAGAGGGATATTTTTCAATCAAGGCCCCCCATCCATTCCAGTCGTGATCTGGTACAAAATGATCTTGAATAACAGCCTCTGGGTAAACTGTCCTGAACCGCCCATCGATAGATACCATGCAGCTAGGATAAAGGTGCCATATGGCACATTCTCCCCAATCGAAGGGTAAGAGCAAGTTGCCTTTAATATTGTTAAGCTTCAAGAATCGGAAGGCCGCCACGGGGTAGGTTTGTGGATTGACGATGATGCGACAATTGGACATTACATAGCGACGAGTGCCGGTGTAAGTCTGGTGAGCTATAAGAATACCCAAAAAGATGGCTACAAGATTTTGGGAGGTTCTGGTGAAGGTTAGTCTCGGAAACCGGGGTTGAATGTCTGAAATAAGCGCTGAGAGCCGGAAAACCAGGTGCGGAGCGACTATAATGCCAAAAAAGGGCATATGTCGCCCGTGGCAAAAAGATGCAATTAGTGTCATCGCACATGCTACCAATTCCCATCCTTGATTTTG
>Ga0209427_10003647_pt1 | contig 17994 bp, 15 predicted proteins | sample DeeMarSWOR136_30_FD_187465 | JGI IMG/M metagenome (GOLD analysis project Ga0209427, IMG submission 187465) | Marine sediment microbial communities from White Oak River estuary, North Carolina - WOR-1-36_30 (SPAdes) (version 2) | ecosystem: Environmental > Aquatic > Marine > Intertidal zone >...
GCCTCAGCGCCTGGGTCATATACGCAACAATATACGGCTGACTTATTGTCTGGCCGTATCCGATGGGTAGCGGATAATCCTCGTACGCCATTTTCTTCAGGTGCTCGTCGACGAATGCCTCACGTGGGACTCTCCTCATTGCCTCCAGGACTCTCGCGTCTTTTATCCCTCTGGACAACAGCTGATTCTCCACCATTGATGCGCGTGCATCTTCATACTCCTCATCCTTTGATGCTTTAGAGAATCTCTTCAAACTCTTTTTCTATCCCTCGGAGTTTTTTAAAAAAGCTGTAGTTCGTGAGATCAAGATGAAGTGGAGTGATTGATAGCATCTTCTCCTCTATCGCGCTGAAGTCCGTCCCACCTTTCCTCTCCCAACTGAGTTCTCCACCGATGGAATAGGTCGAGTGACCATTGACTTTCCTCTTCTCTGAAGTGGTACCCCTGTAGATTCTCTTTCCCAGTACGGTCACCCTGGCGCCAGCAATCTCAGTCCGCGGTACGTTTGGGATATTCACGTTGAGGAGAGTATCCTTCGGCAACCCATACTTGCTGATCAATTGGATCAATAGAGTGCAGATCGACACATTCTCAAATTCGAAGTCCTGTTTCGCAACGATCGAGAATGCCATAGATGGAATCTCGAGGAGCGTCCCCTCCATCGCCGCGGCAACAGTTCCGGAATAGAATACGTCATCTCCAAGATTCGGTCCGTGATTGAGTCCGGAGATGACCATATCCGGTTTCTCTCCCAGAATGCCTTTTACTCCAAGAATCACACAATCGGTAGGAGTTCCCGCAACGCTTATTTCCCTTTCACCGACCTTCTTGCTCTTCAAGGGCTGTCTCAGAGTGAGTGCATGGCTTGCTGCACTCCGTTCTCTATCGGGGGCTACCACCCATACTTCCGCCGTTTTTCTCAGCTCTCTCTTAAGAACCTGTAGTCCGGCCGCATTGATACCGTCATCGTTCGTCAGCAATATGACCATTCACCAGATAGTATGCCTGCCTATTGGATTTGTCAAGGTCTCCCAAGTGCTCCCAACGCTGATACATCTTCTTCGATCAGAGCAGCATCAGGAGCAGATCAACATCATCTCTCAGTCGGTCCAGTCGCTTCAGGAATCCGATGCAACCCCGAATATCTATTGCACCATCCCTCATCTTCAAGAGAATGGGCGGCCTATAAAGATCAGACCCGGGACGGTGAATCTATTCGACCATCGATTCAGAGAGGGCTTTGAAGTACTCTTTGATGAGGTTCTCATACTCAGGAGGGTACCCTTCACCCAGTGCTCTCAGCATATCCTCCCTCGCAATCTTCTCTCGAAGCTCTGGGGAGTCTAACTGTGGAGACTCTCTGTCTGTAACGTTTTCTCCCACTTCAGCTTGTCGGCTTTTCGTGTAGTCACGCCTCCTGACCGACCTCTGAGCATCCAGAAGTCTCGATAGAATTCTCTCCTGCCTTTCGACTATCGACCTATCCAATTGATGCCTCTCAAGATTCTTGGTGATGTCTTCCATCTCCTTCACCACATCGTCGAGTCTTCCTGCCAGGTCGGCTCTCTCCTCAAACGTCTCGGCCACTTGAGCAACTCCGTCTCTTATCGCCTGTTGTTCAGCTGCAAGACGTGCCAATTGGGCTCTCTCCACCATAGACAGTCCAGCCTCCGGGAAATCGAGGGGACACATACTCTGAGTCGCCTGATTGAGTGCACCTTGCCTCGATGCAAGACCGGCCATGTCTTGAAGGCATTCCTCCATTCCGGACGCACATGCAGAGGCCTGACATGAAGAGAGAGACTGCATAAGCAACATTGCTGCCTTGTTCAAATTATCCATCGCCTCGCCCGCTCTCTTCCCCGCTCTTGAGACGCTGCCCTCTTCCAGCAAGCCCTCAGTCTCTTTCATGTTGGCCTTCGCCATGCCGAGGAATTTGCCTATGACGGGCGAGATGAACAAGGTCTTCTGGGAGACTTCGTAGATCCTATCCGCCACCCTTGTTACACCTCTCTCCAAAACGGATTCTGAAACCGCCAGATCTCGCGTGTCGATTCCAGCTCTTGTCATCGCCTCTTCTATCTCCTCGGTCAGGCTCTCCTGAGTTTTCGACAGATAGACGAGATCTCGAATCGCCCCACGCATCGCTTCCATGATCTCCTTTTTCCTTTCAGAGGAGAGCGAGGAACATGCGAGGGCAAGGCTCTCCTGCAAAGAAGCCAGGTCTGCTAGTATTCGGTCTTCAAGCGAGAGTGATTCGTTCTTCATTCCACTCCGCAGGCCTGCGGACGTTTGTCTCATCTTGCTGAGGGTCGGCTGTATCTTCTCTGCATTTTCCTGAAGATGCCGAGAGACTTCTGGCAACTCCCTGGAGAGTTCTGCCAGCTCTTTCTGAAGCTGCTCGAGTCTTTCCCGAATCTTCTCCTGTTCTTCTGAGAGAGCCTCAAGTTCTTCTTCGCTTTCCGCGGATCCAGTTTTCTGTCTCAGTGCCTTCTCCTGATTGTACAGCTCTGATGCCTCATCAGCCAGCTGCTTCAGCATTCTCTCCTGCTTAATCCTGTTCAGGATCTCCAGCGTTCTCTCCAGTCTTTCACTCAGCTCTTCCTGACTGAACTTGAGTTGCCTGATAGCTCTCTCAATCTCTTCTGGCTTAAGAGATTCCATTGCTGCTCTCAGTTTTTCGAGCGCTTCCCTCATCTCATCAGTCATCACTTCTTTCAGCAGCCTCGCCACTTCTGCCATCTTGCTGAGAATCTCTTCATCCACCATTAGTCCCTCTTTCATCTCCTCCACAGCCATGCCGATCTCTTCCGACAACTGCTCAACTTCGTCCGCGATCTCCTTCTGCTTTTCGATCACCTCTTCAATCATTTCTCTCTTCTCCCAAGCCATCTCTTTCGTCGACCTCAGTTTCGTAGCAATCTCCTCCAGTCTTCTGTAGATTTCCTGCTGTTGAGGCATTATGTCTGTGATCTCGTCTATGCTTCTCCGTTCCTCTTCGGCTATTCTCTCGTAAATCTCCTGAAGAGTAGGAAAACTGACGGTGTAGGTTTCGCTCCGCGCAGACTTAGGCCCTGAATAGGTATCGTTATCGTACACTTCCACGAAATAGCTCACACTCTTCCCAGGAAGAAGACCTAATTCGGTCAGATCCCACTCGTACATTAGTAATGTGTCGTTCACGTCATAATTCTCTTCTATCGGTGCTCTCTCGGAACTACCTTCAAGGGAAGATACCAGTTCGATTTTGGATATGCCAAAGTCATCGGTCACTCTGAACGTAATCGGAATGATCATGTCGTTTGGCACATCAATATCCCTCCCCGGCTCGATGATTCTCACTGAAGGGTACTCATCCGGGATCGCTGTGATCGAAAATTTAGGAGGATCCATATTCTCATTCCCATACACATCTATCAATTCTATCGTATAGAATCGATCTACGTCGACGGACAGATGTGCAGAGAATCTTTCACCGTCGACCTCACCATCGAGAGAGTCTTCGCCGAGGATTATCCGGGCCTTGTCAAGGTCCTGAGTACTCTCCCCGGTGAGATGTACCTGGGTCCCCGTTAGAGCTACTATGTTGCCGTTGGACGTGGTCGAAACCATTGGCGGAAGATTTGTGTACGCCGGATACACATATTTGAGAGAGAGATCGGTTAACTCGGGAGGATATGTCACCTTGATGGCATATTCCCTCGTAGAAGTCTCCTTGATACTCGCCCTGTAGTGTATATCATTGACCACTCGAGGAAAATCCTTTCTTGCTCCACCTTTTGTTGAATAAGACTCTGACATCCACTCGCCATCTCGTTCCTTGTAGTGAATCCATATCCTTCTGGGTATTCTGCCGTAGGGCACTGCCGAGATACTCACGGAGGAGCCCTTAACGACTGTGATGTTACCGGGGATCGCCTTCAGAACAGTTCTCTCACTCAGTGGAATCTTTCCCGCGAGAGCAAAAAGTGGTAGATAGAAGTGACGCGGCATAAAGGCTCCCAGCAGCACAAGAAGAATGAGCATTCCAGCACTGCTTCTGAGCAAGAGATTGAGTCTGAACCGATTCCCGGGTTCCTTCAAGGTGGCCTTCATGAGAAGTCCGTGAGTGTGCTGTGCTACTGCATCTATCATTCTGTTTGAGTAGTTCTCCTTCGTCTCCCTCGACTTCGACAACTGTATGGCAGCAAGGAGATTATCCTTCATTGCGGGATTCAATTCTTCCAGCCTCACCGCATGACGCTCAACACTGGGCCTCCTCAACAACGGAATCAGAATGGATAGCACGGGAAGCGCAATTGAAAGCAGTAAGAGGAGACGCCTTGCAGAGGGCACGATTGAATAGTATGGGAAGACGTTCCCTAGAATCAGGTATATGAAGAGGAGTGCGCTCAATAGACAAAACGAAAGGAGAAGTCCCTCAACGATCGCACATCTCGTGTACTGTGCTACACTCTTCCTTACCCTTTCAAGGATTTCCGCGTCGAGTTTTTGCATCTTCACTTGCCGCGCATTCTTCGTTCCAGCTCGTGAATCCTCTTCCGTATGGCTTCTATCTTCTCCTTCTCCATCGCAAACTGAGGCGCGGCCTCCACTTTATCTTTCACGGAGATAGGTTCAGCAGGAGGCGTTCCCCCTTTTTCTCGAACAACTCCGGGAGCGGTTTCCACTTCTTCTGGAGGAGGGGATTGTCCTTTAGATCCAACCTTCTCTTTCTCTGTGACGAATTCTGGTGCGGTCTCTACTTCTCCACGTCTCTCACTGATTTCAGCCTCTTTCTTCAACGTCTTTATCTGTGCAACAAGTTCTTTCTCCTTGTTTCTCATTCTCGATATCCGCTCAGAGAGCTCCGCCTCCTCCTCTCTCTTTCTCGCGATCCTTTCTTCAAAATCCTTCTCTTCCGGCTTGCCAGCAGCAATGTTCACAGCTTTGGGCTTAGCCAAGGTCAGATTTCCAATTGGTCTGTAGGAAAGGAGCACTATAAGAAGCGCCGACAGTGCACCTAATCCGGCATAAATAAGTATCGACTTTCTTCTCAGCGCCTGCTGCGCTTGAAGGAAAACATCTGAATCGACGGACATTCCAACGTGCACAGTCCCTCTTCTTGATTCACCGATAGTTATCGGATATGCAGCCCACAGCATATCCCCATTCCCACCATAGAATCCGCTCACGAAATCGCCATCGGTTTCAGGCACGATTCCAGGAGGCAGCGTGGTCCTCTTTCCCACGAACTTCAGGTCGGTGTGAGCAATGGTCTCTCCCTCGGCATCTGTGATTCCTATCCAGTTCATTCCTCCATAGTCCTTGGCTGCCTTCGCAATAATCAACCCAAGAACAAGATCATCACCATCGAGTATTGGTTCGATGCAGTAATCCGATATCGCAGTCACGATTACTCTCGCTCTGGCTCGGTTCTCTTCTTGAAACCGTGTCTCGAGTCTGTCGAGCACTGTAGGATACAGTAGAAACGAGCCGAGAAGCGTCACCACCAGGAATACCACGAATATCTCTACTGCCAAGATGACCAAGACTCTCTTTCTCATCTCACCTCCCAGTTTTGAGTGAGACACTTCAAGGTACAACTACAAGTATAAGAACGAGAAGCCCAATGTCAAGTGATGACAATTCGGGTAGCGTGCATCAACTCCTTGGCAGTGCTCTTCTGTGGTTCACTGATGTATCCCCATCCCAGACAGCTCTGTCGAGATATCGACTTTTCCTCTGCAGGCTCGCGTAGTGAAGGTGGGAGGATTCTCGCACAGTTGACATCAAGCCGTCTATTTCATATAGCTGGAGGGGATGGTGCCCGTACTTCTTCTCATCACCTTAAGTATCGCCAGCTCGGACATTCCGATTGACTATCGCAAAGGTCTTGAGGCGTATGACGCCGACCTCTTCGAAGAGGCAAAGGCACGCTTCCGAAGCTTCTTGCTGTCCCACAAGGAACACCCTCTCTACCCGGATGGGCTGTACTACTATGGGCTGCTGGAGAAAGACGGAGAGGAAGCCAAGAAGGTCTTTTCCTATCTTGTTGCTCGGTATCCAGACAATCGGTGGGCTCCCCACGCAAGTTTCAGGGTAGCTCAGTACTACTATGCGAAGGGAGATATGGAGAGGGCCACAAGTTGTCTCAGGAAGCTAATTTCGCTCTATGCCGAGAGCGATTGCGCCGATTCATCCAGGACTTGGCTCCGGCGCATGGAAGGCAAGGAAGAGTGCAAGAAGTGGGCAGTACAGGTTGGGGCATTTCAGGACTATACAAATGCAAGAAGAACCGCGCTGAAGCTGAAGAAGATCGAATACCCGGTCGTGCTAATCAAACGTAAGGGAACCAGGAGTATTCTCTGGCTGGTACGGGTAGGATACTATCATGAGCGGAGTCTAGCCCTCGTTGCCCAACGAAGACTGGAGGAAGGAGGGTACCGAACATATCTGGTCGAAAAGCGATGCAAAAACTGACGCCTCTCTTGAAGCAATACCACAGAATCAAAGAGAAACATGAGGATGCCATTCTTCTCTTCAGGCTGGGCGATTTCTACGAGACCTTCTATGAGGACGCAAAACTCACCTCCAAAATACTCAATCTCACCCTCACATCAAGACCATGCGGGAAACAGAATAGGGTCCCACTGGCCGGTTTTCCCTACAAGGCTTCAGAGGCTTATATAGATAAGTTGGTTAAGGCAGGACAGACCATAGCAATATGTGAACAAGTGGGGGACACGAAATCGCCACGTGATCTTGTGTATAGAGAAGTCGTGGAGGTAATAACTCCCGGTACTGTGTGTAGGGAAGCTCTGCTCAATAGACGTCTGAACAACTACCTCGTGTCTATTTCATCGGATGGAGACAATTTCGGTCTCGCCTTTTGTGATCTGTCTACGGGCGATTTCAGACTGACTGAACTCTCATCGGCGAAACTTCTCGAGGAGCTGGAGAGAGTAGACCCAAAGGAGGTACTAGTACCGAATTCGCTGGAGCTCGAGCTAGGGGGCACCGTGCGCTCGCTCGATGACTACGTCTTCGATCCACAGATCGGTTATGAGATGCTGAAGAAGCATTTTGGGATGCTTTCTCTTGAAGGATTTGGCTGTGAGGAGATGAAATTGGCTGTTGGTGCCTCAGGAGCCATCTTCTCGTACTTGAAAGAGACACAGAAACGTGCGCTCTCCAACATCACAAAACTCACCCCCTACTACGTGGACCAATTCATGTGGATCGATAAGACTACCAGGCGAAATCTCGAATTGCTCGAGAGAATAAGAGATTCAGATCCAGAGGACACGCTTCTCGAGGTGCTCGATCGCACAAACACCGGAATCGGAGCAAGAGAACTGAGAAGATGGGTTCTTTCGCCTCTCCTCGATGTCCAGTCGATCAGAATGAGACAGAAGGCGGTGGCCGAGCTGCTTCCAGCCGATGTGAGACTACCGATAGAAAACGTCCTTTCGAAGCTGGCAGATATCGAGAGGCTCATAAGCAGAATAGCCTTGGAAAAGGCCACGCCGAGAGACTTAATTGCCCTTAAAGATTCCCTCGTTCTCCTTCCTGACATAAAAGGACTACTCAAGAGGCGCCACTCTCAATACCTCAGGAAGATCAATTCCCGAATAGAAACATTCGATGCGACATGTGAACTGATCTCCTCAGGCATAGTGGATTCTCCGCCTGCACATACCCAGGAGGGTGGAATCATCAGGCCCGGATTCGATGCCGGAGTTGACAGCCTTAAGGAATTGGCAAGCTCCGGCAAGATGCTCATCGCGAAGATAGAGACGAAAGAAAGAGCTCGAACAGGAATAGCTTCTCTTAAGGTGGGATACAACAGCATTTTCGGTTACTACATCGAGGTCACTAAACCGAATCTTCATCTTGTGCCAGATGATTACATCCGTAAACAGACACTCGTAAATGCGGAGCGATTCATCACTCAGGAACTGAAAGAATTGGAGGCAAGTGTAGTTGGAGCAGAAGACAGATTGAGGACGATAGAACACGAGATTTTCTGTAAGCTACGTAGAGAGGTTGGAGCGGAGACTGAAAAGGTGCAGTCTTCGGCCAAGGCGATTGGAGAGTTGGATGTTCTCAGTTCCCTTGCACTCATCGCACAGGAGAGCAGGTGGGTGGAGCCCATTGTGGATGAGACGAACCGAGTAAGGATAGTTGACGGGAAGCATCCTGTAGTGGAGAGGATTGTGCCAGATGGCTTCGTGCCGAATTCATGCGAGCTGAACACCACCACTCAGCAAATACTTATCATCACCGGACCGAATATGGCGGGAAAATCTACCTATCTGAGACAGATCGCCCTAATAGTCATATTGGCTCAGATCGGCTCATACGTGCCCGCAAGAGAGGCGAGAATAGGAGTGGTTGACAGAATCTTCACAAGGATTGGAGCTTCTGATGATCTAGCAAAGGGGGTCTCAACCTTTCTGGCTGAGATGAATGAAGCAGCGAATATACTGAACAACGCGACTCCAAGAAGCCTAATCCTTTTAGATGAAATAGGAAGAGGCACGTCCACCTATGATGGCCTCTCCATAGCTTGGGCTGTCGTGGAACATTTGCACAACAACCCACGGGTGAAGGCCAGGACTCTCTTCGCAACTCATTACCATCAACTCACCGAACTCGAATGCGTTCTCGAGGGAGTGAAAAACTACAATGTAGCATGCAAAGAAGTGGGCGACCGCATAGTGTTTCTCAGGAAAGTGCTTCCAGGAGCCTCTGATCGTAGTTACGGTGTCGAGGTTGCGAAGCTCGCTGGACTGCCTCGAGACGTCATAGAGAGGGCTCAAGAGATCCTCCAAAATCTCGAGGAAGACGAGTTCTTGGTTCCAGGCATACCTCGGTTGGCGAAGAGCAAGACGAAGAATGTGAGGTCTTCTCAACAACTGAGTATGTTCCCCGACCCACTTATGGCTTTCAAAAAGGAGCTTTCCAAGATAGATCTCGAAGCACTCACTCCCATTGATGCTTTGAACAGACTCTTCGAACTGAAGAAACTTCTCAACCCCCCCAAATAGCCTTGGGGTAAGGTCTTGGGGTCAGGTCTTGCATTATAAAACAGGCCTTGGGGTCAGGTCTTGCATTATAACATACACGTCAAAGATCTGACTGACAAGGTTCTCCGAGCACTTGACCTATTTCGGACCAGAGGGGCAGCCCCATTTTGAGCCGATTTCTCACCCCCTCTTCCATTCTCGGCGATAAACTGCCGCTTTTGGGCTTACTGCAACCCTATATCCATTAAATACTTGCGGTCGCCTATTGACACCACGCTGCTTCTATCTTATATTGAGCAAAGTGTGAATTGTGTCGTGAAGAATGAGAAATATTATGGAGGGAGGTGAGTAGTTTGAGAATCACTCCGTTAGACATACGACAGCAAGAATTCAAGAAATGTCTGAGAGGTCTTGATCCCCATGAAGTACAGGCTTTTCTAGAGATGGTAGCTGATGAAATGGAAGTTCTTACAAGAGAAAACTCCAATCTGTTTCAGAAACTGAAGAAGACCGAAGAGAAGGCCGAGGAATATCGGACCCTTGAGAAGACGCTTCAAGATACACTGATGTCAGTGAAAAAGGCAACTGATCAGCTGAAGGACAATGCGGAGAAGGATGCAAAACTCAAGATAAGGGAAGCAGAGACCAAGGCCGACGAAATCGTGAAGAAATCGAGGTCGAGTGTTGATGAACTTCGCTCCCAGCTCACAAACCTTCAAAGTGAAAAGCGAGCATTTGTCGCAAGATTCCGGAGCCTGCTTCTTTCTCAACTACGATTGCTCGACCAGGAGGAACGTCAGCAAGTCGAGAAGATTGAACTTGCGTCGTCGGAAGATCATGAGAAGAGTGAGGAGAGTCTGGTATCTCTGGTCGAGGATGAGATGAAAGATGAGGCGTAAGACGATCGCAGAAAACAGAAAGGCCTATCACGACTATTCCATTCTCGAAAAATTCGAAGCTGGTATTGAGCTAAGAGGTACTGAAGCGAAATCTCTACGAGAAGGCAGCCTGAATCTGAGGTCTGGGTATGCGAAAACCCTCAACGGAGAAGTGTTGCTCTACGATGTACACATAGCTCTCTACAGAAATGCAGGTTATGCCGAGCACGAACCAACCAGGCCAAGGAGACTACTTCTGCACAAGTCCGAAATCAGGAGGATTTACGGAAAGCAACAAGAAAAAGGGCTGACCCTAATACCGCTCTCTTTCTATTTCAACGAAAGGGGAATTGTCAAGGTCTCTCTTGCCTTGGTCAAGGGCAAGAAGTCCTACGATAAGAGAGAAGTAATAAAGAGAAGAATGCAGCTCAGGGAGATAGAGGAAAAACGTAAACACGGGAGATCATGAATTTTCTTGTTCTCCTCATAGTTTTTCTTGCGACAACTCAGCCTCTGAAGATCCTCTATCGAGATACGACCTATTATCCTGTAGCATCATACTCAATCGGTCAGTCTACTTGGATCAGATTGAGAGATTTCGCTTCAATTCTGAAGTTCGAAGTGAGGTACGATGCTTCTTTGCGTCGAATGGAGTTGCACAACTTTTCCCACACAATCTCACTGCACGGCCAGAACCCTTTTGTGGAAGTCGACAACAGACTCCTCAATCTGCCTCATGAAATCGAGTTACACGATGGTGACCTCTTCATTTCTGTGCCACAGCTCCAATATCTCTTCGGTGAGATGCTTCAGATAGACTTCGATCTTGGAAAGGATGGCAGAGAACTCTGGCTTTACGACAGGGAAGTAGAAATAGAGGAAATGAGAATCCAAGAGCGTTCCGATACTACCGAACTGCTTGTACATACTTCTGCACCACTAAGGTTTTCTACTCAGACCGGGGCCCCAGGATCGGTCATCCTCACACTGTTTCGTTGTACGATGAGAGGCGATTTTTCTCCTCCTCGGCCCAACGGATCCGTTCAGGCCATGAATGTTATGGCAAAAGGCGACGAAGTCCTAATCGAAGTCTCTGTGCCTCCCATGACCAGAGCCTTCTCTGCAAGGAAACTGGGAAGCCGATCGGGGCTGTCCCTCGTTTTCGTTACTCCCAGACGCCCCCCTGATAGAGAAGAAGACGAATATGGAAAGATCAGGCGAATAGTCATAGACCCAGGCCATGGAGGCAAAGATCCCGGAGCGACGGGGCCTTCGGGACTCTTAGAAAAGAATGTCAATCTCGAGATATCCAAGACTCTGAAGGAATTGTTCGAAAGCAGATTGGACGTGCAGGTCATTCTGACCAGGGAGGATGACCGTTTTCTACCACTCAGTGAGAGGGCACGGATTGCCAACGAATCAGCGGCCGATCTCTTCATATCCATCCATTGCAATGCTGCACCTCCTCGAAGAAAGAATTCGGGTGGCGTTGAGACCTATTTCCTGTCAGTCGCAAAAACGGATGAGGCCAGGGCCGTCGAGGCGAGAGAAAATGCCAGCATAAGATTCGAACTCGATGGCGAAGGAGGGTACAATTTCGACGATGTGAGCCTGATTCTGTGGGATCTCGCACAGAGCGAATTTCTGGAAGAGTCCGAAATGTTGGCGGAGAGTGTCCAGAAACAACTGGCAGAGTCCGTTCCTGTAGATGATAGAGGCATAAATCAGGCTGGCTTCTTCGTCCTGAACGGCGTCTATATGCCCTCTATACTGATTGAATGTGCATTCATTTCCAACAGGAGAGAGGAATCATTGTTGAAGAGTAAGTCCTTTCAGCGAGGACTGGCAGAGGGGATTTTCAAGGGCGTAGCGGCATTCAAGAAGCAGCATGAGGCTAGATCGGCCACGTGAGAATCTGATATGGGCAATCAACCCAATACCCGAGGCTCGCAGAATTCCGACGAATCACTCTTAGCTACAACGAATCAGACTATCCCAGATGATTGGTGTCTTTGATTCAGGTATAGGCGGCCTAACCGTCGTGCGAGAGATGAGAAGGCATATTCCGAATCAAGACGTCGTCTATTTCGGTGATACGGCAAGAGTGCCGTACGGTCCTAAGAGCAGAGACCTCATCACAAAATATGCCATACAAAACACAGTCTTCCTTTCTACGAAGAACGTGGAACTGATAGTCGTAGCCTGCAACACCGTCTCCTCAATATGTTTAGACAAACTCCAGAGTATGTTTTCCATACCGATTATTGGCGTGATACAGCCAGGAGCAAAGAAGGCATTAGGGTGCACCAGAGGGAGAATTGGCATCATAGGCACAACCGCCACCGTGAGGAGTGGAGCATACCAGAAGATTCTGAAAAGGCTAAATCCGTCGATAATGATGAAAGCACGAGCCTGTCCGCTCTTTGTGCCCCTTGCAGAAGAGGGACTCACGAATAGTGAGGCGGTCTATCTCATAGTCGAACACTATCTCGCTCCTCTCATCAAGTTCAGGATAGATACACTCATTCTTGGATGCACCCATTATCCTCTTCTGAAGGGTGTGATCCAGAAGATTGTGGGCAAAGGCGTGACTTTAGTGGACTCGGCGCACTCAGTTATGGAAGAGGTTCGCAGATCAGTTCCTGAGAAGGATGAGAAGGGAGACATCCACATATATCTGTCTGATGTTCCACCAAGGTTTTCCCAGAGTGGCTCAATGTTTCTCGGCGAACGCATTGGCAAAGTGAGAAAGGTAATGGTGGAGGATTATGTTTAAACGGGGTGATGGACGCTCGCCACTTGAGTTGAGGACACTGAATATCCAGATGGGATACCTCAAATATCCAGAGGGTTCTTGTCTCATAGAAGCAGGAAATACGAGAATCGTGTGCTCTGCAACGGTGGACAATAGAGTCCCTCACTGGCTGAAGGACATAAATCAGGGATGGGTGACCGCCGAATATGGGATGTTGCCAGGAAGCACTCAGGAGAGGGTTGTGCGGCCCACGATGAGAAGCTCGGGAAGAATATATGAACTCCAGAGAATGATAGGGAGAGCCCTGAGAGCTTCAATCGATCTGACTGCCCTTGGTCAGAGAACGATTCTCATAGACTGTGATGTGCTTCAAGCGGACGGAGGAACCAGAACTCTCTCTGTGACTGGCGCATTCTGTGCCCTATATGCGGCTTCACAGTTTCTGCTCAGCCGAAGCTTCATTACAAGTCAGCCGATGAACAGCATCGTCGCTGGTGTATCTGTAGGTGTCATCGAAGGAGAAATCATGCTTGATTTGACCTATGAAGAAGATTCGCGTGCCGAGGTGGACATGAACACATTTATGAACGAAAAGTTGGAACTGGTGGAAATTCAGGGAACTGCTGAAGGCAAAGCTTTTCCATGTGAGGCATTGCAGGAGATGGTTGAAGTCGCCAAGAAAGGTATTTCTCACATTATTCAAATTCAGAAAAGCGTCCTCCAGATGGAATGAGGATGGAGTTCAGAAGGATCGTCTCTCCCAAGGCGGAAGAGACGAGACTCGATAGATATCTCGTTGTGTCCGGTCTGGGTATCTCCAGATCCCAAGTCAAAAAACTGATAGAAGAGGGAGCCGTACTCGTGAATGGTCGGAAGGTGAAACCGCATCATTGGCTGAGCAGAGGAGACGAAGTAGTTTGTACATACGAGAAACCGGAGCGACCGTCGATAGAACCCGAGGATATTCCCTTGGATGTGGTGTACGAAGATCCAGACATCATAGTGCTGAACAAAGCAGCTGGAGTAGTGGTGCATCCAGCAAAGGGCAATCTACAGCACACTCTGGTCAACGCCCTCCTTCATCACTGCGGGTCTCTTGCCAACACAGGCAGCAAGACGAGGCCGGGTGTCGTGCATCGTCTTGACAAGGATACTACAGGGCTCATCATCTTCGCAAAGACAGATCGTGTGATCGCTGATCTATCGCGGCAGATTGAGAAAAGAAGAATGAAAAGAGAATACGTCGCACTCTGCTGGGGTAGAATGCACCCAGATTCTGGTGTCATTGAGGCTCCGGTGGGAAGGCATCAAATAGACAGACGCAGAATGTCGGTCACACCCTTCTCTTCAAAGGGGGCTCTCACGGAATTCCACGTTCTTGAGAGGTTTGATGTCGCCTCTCTAGTCGAGTTGAGATTGAAGACCGGGAGAACGCATCAGATCAGAGTCCATCTCTCGTACTTTGGACATCCCGTTGTGGGAGATCCTAGCTATGGGGGAAGGAAGAGAGAGATACTCCTTCAGATCGGCAGAGGATATGCAAAAGTCCATCAAAAGGTGCTGGACATGATGCCACGGCAGGCACTTCATGCATTTCGCCTCAGCCTGACACATCCGGTTACCGAGAGAGAATTGACGTTAGAAGCTCCGTTGCCAGAAGATATGAACAGTCTGTTGTCCTATCTGCGAGGCAATCGGGATGATTGAGACTGTTTTTCCCCCCCTTTTGGGCATCCGCCAATCCATTTTGGGCCTGGCCTGCGAGAGCATGAGACTTGGCGAACTCACCAGGGCTTTGCAGGAGAAGCAGATGGAAGAACTCTGGCTGAGGAAGGGTGGATAACTGATCCGAATAGAGAATCGAAAGTCTGCGTTTCTACGATGGTCAGCGCTTAACATCGAGAGACCGAAATTGATGGGATTCGGCGGAGGATGAGGAGAGATGTTTAGACCGGTACTGAAGAAGATTCAATCTCGGTTTTCGTCGCCTAATGCGATGAGGATTCTGAGTAGCATCGTTCAGCATCACCGAATCCAGGCATCTCCAGGATTCCGGAGTGCAGCAGAATACAGTGCAGATGTACTCGAGAGAGCTGGATTGACGACAGAAATTGTCTCCTTCCCGTCTGACGGGACCACCCGCTATTTTTCACATGTCAGCCCGGAGGAGTGGAACGTAGCCGAAGCTGAACTGTGGCTCACGAGGCCGAAGAGAGAAAGACTAGCCGATTTCTTCGATGACAGACTCAGCCTCATACAGAGGAGTGCAGCCTGCCAGGTCGAAGCACCCGTTGTCCTTCTTCTCGATGGAGAAGAGAGGGAGGAGTATTCCCATATCGGCGTGAAAGGGAAAATTGTATTGACAAAGGGTGATGTGAGAAGGGTGTACGAGCTTGCTGTCGAGGAATACGGTGCCATCGGGATTATCTACGATGGAATGAGGAAAATACCCAATTTCCGTGATAGATTCACCATCCCTGACGCACTGAGCTACACCTCATTCACATGGACTCCAACAGACAAGAAGTGCTTCGGATTCGTTCTTTCCCCCAAGAGAGGAGAGGAGTTGCGGAGGCTGATACGAGATGAAAAGAAAAAGGGCCGTACGTGCACATGTAAGGCAATCGTCGATGCTTCGTTCAAGCCGGGAGCAATCGAGGTCGTTTCAGCATTCATAGAGGGAGTGACCAACGAAGAGATATGGACTATCGCCCATCTCTGTCATCCTCAGCCCTCAGCGAACGACAACGCATCCGGTGCATCCGTACTGTTGGAGAGCGCACGGACTATCTCATCGCTCATCCGGGATCGTACATTTTCCCAGCCTGCGAGAGGTCTAAGATTTCTTCTCGTCCCCGAGATGCTCGGCACATGTGCATATCTGTCATCGAGAGATACTGCGCAGGTCATCGCGGGATGCAACTTGGATATGGTCGGCCAGAATCAGACGAAGTGTGGAAGTTCATTCCTGATTGACAGTCCACCGCACGCCTCAGCAGGTTTCACAGACGTGCTGATGAAACGCATAAGAGAAGTGCTGATGTCTGAAGTCTTCTCATTCTCAGGCTCATACGGATATCCTCTCTTTCGACACACTGTGACACCATTCTCAGGAGGCAGTGATCATGCGATCTTGTGCGATCCAACCATAGGAATACCCGCTCCGATGCTCATTCAATGGCCTGATTACTTCTACCACACCAATCAGGATACGCTCGACAAGGTGGACCCGGCGATGCTCAGACTCGTCGGTGTCCTGGCATCCACCTACGTATGTTTCCTCGCGAATGCTGATGACGATGCAGTTGACTGGCTCCTGAGCGAGTCGATTTCTGCCGCAAAGAAGGAGGTTATCGAGTTCCTTCAGTCAAAGCTTCGCAACGGTTCCCGTGTAGAACCGAGCGAATTGGGGATTTTGAGAGAGCTTCTTCTGCGAAGGATAGATTCGCTTAAACGTTTCCGGGCGAGGAAATTCAACAGAGAGAAATCGGAATTGCGAAGATTTGTCAAGTCCGAGCTGAAAAGTGCTCTTCAACTTGGCCTGGTCGAACAGCAGAACAAGAGCACGATGAATAGATGGGAGAGAGAGGCCGCAGGCCTTGTTCCGATTAGAGTCCACAGGGCTCCCGCTGACCTCAGGTCAAATCGGCATCTTCTGACGCGGAAGGAGAAGGACATTCTCCACGGGCTTCGGAAGAAGTATTCGGAGACTTTCTCACTCCTACCCGTTCTCTCCCAGTTCTGGATGGATGGAAAGCGCACCCTCCTGGACATCGCTCAGCTGGTGGAATTCGAGATTTCCAGTAAGGACACCGCTCGATTCTTGGTGAGCTACTTCAAAATTCTCTCGAGAATCGGATTGATTCAGTTCCACGTCGGGAAGAAATGAACATTCTGGAATGGGTCAGGATGAAGCTTTACCTCAGTTTGAAAAAGCCTTTTGTGAGAAGTAGACCTGTCTGTGCCTCTCAGATATTGAGAAAACCGGAGGAAGTCTTAATCGTGCTTCCAACCAGGGAAGACGTACTAGAGTTCGTAGTCAAGTCTGTGAGAAAATGGATAGACGCCCATAGGAGGACTCTCGTGGTCTCAAATTTCCACTCTTCTGATGCAAATGTCATATACTGTGATAGTACGATTCCCTTCAGTAGAGAATTCTACAGGCTCAAAGATTTGCTCAATCCGCACAGCATCGACTTACTGATAGATCTGAACGAGAAACCTCAGGACCGAAGCAGGATGATTGCACTCGTCAGTGATGCAAAGTTAAGAGTCGCTTCCTTCAGCGATCTTCCGTTTTTCAACTGCCAGATCAAAGTAGGAGGAGAAGCACTCATCCGAGGCACCGAATTACTAAGAATTCTCACGGATTACCTCGCCTAAACCGTCAGCCAGGGACCGGTTTCGCGTGCCATCACGACTCCATAACCATATCATCATTTCCTCTGCCATTTCTTCGAGAGCACTCGTCTCACATACGTGCGGGCTCGCTACCAACGAATCTAGAGTTTTCCCGTAGATTGCTGGGAACGCGTGTGGTGGCGCGAGGGGTACCCAGGCAAGCAGTCGCATATAAGCGTTCTTCCAAAATCATTGGACTGCAGTCACCACCAGATCACTGATTAGGTTTCGTGCAGTGATCTGAAGAGTGAGCGTCGTTTTTCTCCTCGATGACTAGTCGGGTGAGCTCCATTGACAGGGCGCAGCAGGCCTGTCCGACATCGAGCGCTCAGGTCTTTGAAACTTCAGTGGACAGACGAGCGTAGCTTACTTCACAAGCCTACTGGATCTCCGGGCTGTACGGCATAAGATAGAGAGGTTCGTAGGACTTCAAAGGAAGATTAAGGCTGAGGCCTGACTTCCAATTCAGGAATGAACCGAATCTGGCCTCGAAAAATCCTCTCTTCTCAGGCAGAACAACTATTTCCACTACTTCAGCTTCGGGAATACGCGCCTTCGCCTTCGCTATTCTCAAGGCTGTTTTGAGTCCGCCCAGGACATCGACAAGTCCATTCTGAACAGCTTGATTTCCGGTCCAGACACGCCCTCTTCCTATGGCGTCCACGTCCCCCCACTCCATTCCTCTTCCTTGAGCCACCTGTGTGACGAAGCCCCGATAGGCTTCTTCCAGATGAGTTCTGACGATTTCTCGCTCCTCAGGGGTGAATTCCCGATAGTCAGAGAAGATGGCAGCATTTCTCCCCCGAGTAACGATCTCTTTGTCCATACCGAACTTGTCGTAAAGTCCATGCATGTCAAATTTCCCGGCTATTACTCCTATTGAGCCGGTAATCGTCCCAGGTTCAGCGACTATCGTATCAGCAGCACATGATATATGGTAGCCACCTGA
>Ga0209427_10003648_pt1 | contig 17993 bp, 19 predicted proteins | sample DeeMarSWOR136_30_FD_187465 | JGI IMG/M metagenome (GOLD analysis project Ga0209427, IMG submission 187465) | Marine sediment microbial communities from White Oak River estuary, North Carolina - WOR-1-36_30 (SPAdes) (version 2) | ecosystem: Environmental > Aquatic > Marine > Intertidal zone >...
GAAGCCAAAGCGAGTTACAAGGACATATGCCGTGATAGCGCCTAGCAGACCCACCAATATGTCAACTACTCCGTTCCAAAAGAAAACATTTACCACACGCGGAGTGAAGTTTTCAACAATCTCTTCTAAGCCTTCCCACATCAGACTCGCGAAAAGGGCTGAGTAACACACAAAGGGAAGCTCGGCCCTAGCCTCAAAAAGTGAGATTTGACGGCCTATTTTGTGCAGATTGAACATGATTAGAGTCTTGCTGTAAGACACGTAGCTGATGAACGTCCTGTAAGCTTTGATTGTCAACAATCCGACTCCAACTCCGCTGATGTAGTGCTCAAGGATGTCCAAGTTGGGAATTACATGGTATAATGGCACAAAAGGGGCACCAAGTATAGCGTGAGAAGACAAAGCCAACGCAACAGCAGCCATAGCTTTAGTGTCCGAGAACATCCCAGCCAAAGCATCGAGTACGCTACCTAGAAGACCTCCTCTAATGCTCCGATGCTTCTCGACCAATTGAGAAGTGAGCCCAAAGAGAAAGGCGAATAGGACATAGGACACGATGCAGACGAAGACCCAATAGACGTCTCTCTCCAAGGCGCGAGAGATTCCCACTACAAGAATAATCGTTTTAGTTATGTCTGAAACCAGGGCGCTAGAATGCCGACTAACAACCAGCTGACCCATAGGCAGCATCTTCACAAGGATATTTCGAAACGCAGCGCTTTCCTTGTTTCCCGGTGCTTTGCTGCGCATAGGCGGTTGTGTGTGTCCTCTTCTGAGAAGCCTCTCGAACAAGCGATCCTTTGCAGAAGCGTACCGGCTCGCTAATCTTTCAGCAGCCTCTTTAGAAAAACCCGCTTTCAATAGCTCCCTGTAGAATTCAATAGCAGCTTTTTTTACAGTTCGATTGACGGAAATCCAAGTTGAAACGAAATTATACAAGCAGTACGGAACAAACACTAGAGATACGAAGAAATTTCGAACTGCTACAAGAGATCTGAATTCAGCCACTGTTCTCATCTCGCATAGCGACAGCTAGCGGACATTCCAAGTTTTTCGTCGAATGCACGTACGTGCGGCATCTGCCTCAAACTCCTAGCTCTCCCTTAAGCTATTATGATTTGTGCACACACGTACATGCAGAGGCCTCTGTGTACGATAGGTCTCACCCGGCTGTGAACTGACCAGCCTATACATGCATCCATGCGTGAGCGCGCGCAAAACCCCTATCTTAGGAGCGGAGCATCTTGCGTATCGATCTCAATGGCTCCTTTCACGAGAGAAAGGGGAAAGGGAGTCTTGAGGAGAGAATCTCCACCTTCTGATGACCTACAGGCGTCGTCACATGGCGGCTGAGCCTTTAAGTGCGGCTTCTGCATCGTCGTATAAGGAGATGGGCAGTGAGCTCGAAATTGCTGATTGTAATAGCAACTGGCGACAGGGAAAAGGCGTTGGCTGCTTTGATGTACACCCGGAATGTTGTGAAGAACAAATGGCTAGATGACATAAAGGTAGTGCTTTTTGGGCCTTCCGAGAAACTGGCTGCTCAAGATGACAAGGTGGCTTGGTTTGTCAAGGAGATAGTCGCTGCGACCGAGTGCTTTGCCTGCAAAGCTGTTTCGGATAATGATGGTGTGTCAGAGAAGCTGGAAGAAGCTGGCATAAGAGTAGAATACGTCGGAACAGTCGTATCAGACGCAATCAAGGAAGGCTACGTGCCAATGGTTTGGTGAGCTCTGGGCACAGTTTCCATAATTCAAGCTAGACACGGGTCTTTGCGCCTAGATACGCTTCCATATCCAAACGCGTGTATGCACAAAGGGTTGTCAGTGGCGGCTTTTTTTGGATTCCAGCACTCGTGTTAGCGCTTCGATCACGTTTTGCTTTCCCATGGCTAATATGTACGGCCCTAGTCTCGGTCCTCTGGGGATCCCGAGAAGAATCGTGTAGAGTTTTGTGAAGAACTGTCTGGGCTTTATCCTGTATTCTCTGGCGACGTTGAAGATTGCGCCCTGGATTCTTTCAGCGTCGACTTCTCCACCAAGAACTTCTACGAGGTTCTTTATTGCACATGCCTCGTTCTCTGTCAGCGTGAGCGGAGTCTCCTTTATATCCATGAAATCGTTGTTCCAGTTGAGAACGTAGCTGATTCTATCTGCCAAATCTAACCTGCTTTTCTCTTCGTCTCTCTCATAACCATAGTCTTGCAGCTTTTGCATAACGTATTCGGCTTCTTTGCCTTCTGGAGCGACCTTGGCTAAGTAAGCAAGAAGATTGTAGGGCACGTGAAGGCTAGGTTCCATGGGGGGATTGAGCCACCAACAATACATATAAAGTCCGACTTGCTTGGCAAGTTCCTTCTTGTTGGCGACTTTCTTGCGGCCGAAATATACATCTTCTAACTCGTCAAACTCGTTCATGTAGCTGGGGATGTCGGCGACTGATAGTTCGCGGGTTCCCGCAAACCGCTTCAGTGTCAACAAGATGAGTGACTGCGGGGAACCATAGTTGAACCAAACTTGTGGCGTGAAGACGTTGCCGGCAGACTTGGCGATCTTTCTTCCACTCTTGTCAAGGAACATCTCGTATCTGGCGTGCAAGGGCGGCTCATAATTTAGGATTTCTCGGCAAATCCTGTCGTTTATTCTCACAGAGTCCTCAATGTCCTTCCCGTACGCTTCAAACCTTATGTCCAGGGCTTTCCATCGTACGGCGAATTCGCTTTTCCAGCTGAGCTTGCCCTCACCTTTTCGGTAGTCCGACTCTCCTTTGAATCCGCAGCCTTCGAGCCATTTTCCCTTTATTTCCATGCCTCTGCATGTGTAGAGAACCTTCCCCTCTTTCGGCAGGAAGTCACTAGCGGTTGTGGTGTAGATCCGTCCACAATTGCCGCACACCGCGAAGTAGGGGAGTGCTTCCGTATATCTTTCCTGACCCACCTCCTCCTTCACGATTTCTCCCACTCTTTTAGCATTGGAAAGTATCATCTCGATTTCTTTGTTGAACCGGCCTTCTTCGTAGGTCTTTTTGCCAGATATGAAGTTGTATTCTATTCCGCACTTGTCTAAGGCTTCCAGCAGCAAGGAACTCATATGTTCACCGAAGCTGCTGTGGCACTTGTAAGGGTCAGGAATATCAGTTACCGGAAAGCCCAAGTATTTCTGCAATCCGTCAGGAAAACCGGCAGGAACCTTCCGTAAACCATCCTTGTCGTCCGAAAACGCGATCAATTCAGATCTGAAATCTCGTTCTCTCAGCGCCAAGGTGACTGCAAATGACCTCGCTGCGTCGCTGAAGCTGCCTATGTGAGGAAGGCCTGAAGCGCCTAACCCCATTTCTGTTCTGATTAAGTCCACATTGCGGCCCAGTCCATGTTCCCTTTCGATTATCCTGAACGCCATCTTGTCGTACCAAGTACCATGCCCTAAGACTTTCCCTGTCATCGCTGTTCCAATCCTCACTTTATGAAAGGCAGCAGATAAAAATTGCCTTAGGGACAAATCAGGTCCAGATCAGGCTTTGTGAGTGCGCGTGAAACTTCTTCCTCTGCAGCAAAGCAGAACTTGACCACTGCATTCGCTATGCTTCTGTCGGGCTGACTCCTCTTTCGGGCTTTCTCTTAGGAATGAACTTGCCAGTTGTGCGTTGATATTCCATGTATGCTTTGCCAAAAGCTGCGGTCAGCATCTCTTCTTCCCTGTCTGCTATGCGTATGTACCCTGGAATTGCAACTAAAGGGATTGTAGCAATAGCGTTGAGAGTCGTCAGAAACAACGCTACGAAGAGGATGATGTAGGCAAGATAAGAGGGGTGACGGACATAGCTGTAAGGCCCCCAAGTCACAAGTTTGTGGTTTTCCGGCATATCCCAAGAGGTGGCATATCTTCCCCTCGCGAGAACACTCCAGACAAAGAGGGCGTAGCCAAGAACTGTCATTAGAAGACCCACAATCTGTGCGTGCGAGTCGTATGGGAAATGCAGTTGAAAAAGAGAATAGGCCGAGATCCCCTCAAGTCCTGTCAGAACAAGAACAACATACAAGACTGATTCCAAAAAGAAAAAAAGGGTTCCGAAAGCTGTCAATGCAAAGACAAAACCGCCTGGCCTCTCAGCCGTAGTTGAGTATGCAGTTCTTCCTCTGTATGCTCGGGACTTTGCCAGGTTGTACACGTTCACGAAGCAGAAAAGAGCGAGGCAGGCTGCCAGTACACCTGCGATGAGCGATTCAGCAAGCATAAATAACAGTTTTTGGGCTCAGCCGTTTATTAGTATAGTGAACAAGCCCTCAGATGATTCAATTACTATGCCGGGCAACGTTTAAAAGCCGTACCCACTGCAATACTAAACTCACAGCAACAAAGATCGGAGTCATCCAGCACAAGAGATGAACTCGACATGCCTTTCAAGAAAGGAGATTTCATACTCATCGAATACGTTGCCAGAGTCAAAGAGACAGGGGAGGTTTTCGACACTACCGACGAAGAAACGGCCAAGAAGGAACGACTTCACAAGGAAGGAGAGGTCTACGAACCTAAGCTTGCAGTAATCGGCGAAGGATGGGTGCTAAAGGAGCTAGATGATAACCTTCCGTCACTTGCGCTGAACAAGACAAAAGAAATCGAAATCAGTCCGGAAAAAGCATTCGGTCCCAGAGATCCAGAGAAGCTAAAGATGGTTCCTCTTAGAAGACTCCGAGACAAAGGAATAACTCCCAAGCTTGGAGCACACATTGAGTACGAAAAGAAGCTGGCTACAATCCGAACAGTTGGGGCAGGGAGAGTACAGCTCGATTTCAATCCTCCACTAGCAGGTAAGACCCTTGTCTACAAAGTAACGGTAAAGAAGAAACTGAAAATCACAGAAGAGAGGATATCAGCTCTGATCCATCGAAGAATACCTTTGGCGAACATCACAAGTTTCGGCATAAACATCGACAAGAATGAAGCGGTAATACGAGTTCCAGAAGAAGCTTTCTACATCGAAGGGCTTCAAATCGCAAAAAGGGGGATTGCGTCAGATTTGCAGCGCTTCTTTCCAAGCATAACAAGAGTGGAATTCGTGGAAACCTTCGAGTTCTCAAGGGAGGAGGCTCCGTCTGAAGGGCCTAAACAAAAGAAAGCAGCTGTCAAAAGGAAAAGGAAGCGAAAGCGAAAGCCAAAAACGACCAAGCGCAAGTGAAGTTTACTTCTCACAAACTTATCTCAGATTTACTAATGCTCATATTACCCCAGTTTTCTCTGCCAAAGCTTTGGCAGATTCTTGAGTCAGGTTCCTATCATTCAGAATCGTGTAGCGCCCAGGTCTAACTGTAATCGCCTTCACTAGCGATTCAATCACTTCCTCTGAGTCAACTCCAATCTCTTTGGCAGTTGTTGGTGCTCCAACTTCCTCCAGTTTTGATTTTATGCGTCGCCAGTTCAATTCATGCAAGCACGCCATCATTATGGTCCCAAGACCAACCTGTTCACCATGCATCGCAGGTTTAGACGCGACCAAGTCTAGCGCATGACTAAAAAGATGCTCTGAACCACTACTAGGTCTGCTGCTGCCAGCTATACTCATGGCGACGCCACAGCTTATTAGTGCCTCAACAAGAATCCTCAGCCCCTCCTCGCCTCCGTGCCCGATCAACGCAGCGTTTCTTGCCACAAGCTTTGCGCTCATCAACGCAAGGCTTGCAGCATATTCTCCGATGTACTCGTCCTTCATTTTATGCGCCAGGTACCAATCGCGAACAGCTGTGAATTTGGCTATAACATCGGCGCACCCACTTGCTGTGTAGCGATGAGCAGATTGTATGATCACGCTTGTGTCAACTACGATAGCCATGGGAGCCTGCGCCATAATTGAGTATGGTTTCTGGGATCCTTTAATCGAGGCTAGAGGGCTCGAGATGCCGTCATGAGAGGCTGTAGTTGGCACACTTATGAATGAAACTCCTTGATGCGCGGCGCTTAGCTTCGCAACGTCGATTTTTGTTCCGCCGCCTACCCCCAGAACAACTTGAGGCTTTGAATCTTCGATTCTCCCAGCAACAATATCCACATTCTTCATGTCCGAGGAGGACACAAGCATATGCTCTGTTTTTACACCTGAATCTTCAAGTGAGTCTATGACTCTTTTCCCCGCGATTTTGTATGTCTTGACACCCGTAACCACAAAGGCAGACTTCGAAAAACCAAGCTTCCGGCAAATCGATGCCACGAGATCTAGAGTGTCATTTCCCACAACGACTTCTCGTGGAAGCTGCATCTGGTGAAGTGACATAATTAGAGAGTCCGCTGTTCTGTGTTGGCTACAACGTTCTCCAACAGCTATTAATGCTCACGAAATCTTTTTAAATCAGTCGGTCATGTATAGATTTCAACTGGCTTCCTTTGGAAGATCATCTCAAAGAGAGCATTTTGGATTTTAAAGGAGCTAAGACAATGGGTGAAACACCGAATCAACTAGTGCTCAAAGGCACTACTACAGTTGGCGTCGTAAGTAGTAACGGCGTGATCCTGTCCTCGGATACTCGTGTGACTATGGGCTACTTCATAGCCCATAAGAAAGGGAAGAAAATCTACAAGATCGACGACCACATTGCCATGACTATTTCGGGGAGTGTTGCCGATGCACAGCGGGTCGTTGACATACTCATAGCACGCGCTCAACTGTACAAAATTGACTTTGGAAGAGCTATACCCGTGAAAGCCGCCTCCAGACTGATTGCCAATCTCCTGTTCTCATCCCGCTATGCCCCCTTAGTTGCCCAAGTTCTCATAGGAGGAATCGACGACACTGGCTCCCACGTGTTCTCCCTAGACCCCCTAGGCAGCCTAACAGAGGAAAAATGCGTAGCAACAGGTTCAGGTTCCCCAATAGCCTATGGCGTTCTTGAAGACAAATACAGAGAAGGAATACCTACAAAGGAGCTCCTGCCAATTGTTGTTCATGCCGTGAAGGCGGCCATGAAGAGAAACATGGCAACCGGGGACAGTTTTGATGTGGCAATAATCGACAAAGATGGCTATCGAGAATTGACCGAAGATGACAAACAGAGCATAGTGGAGACGATGTCTGCGAAGAGGAAGAAATCGTGACGGCTGCCGAAAAGGGAAAGGCCGAAATTAGTCAGACTGTTCTTCAACAAATCCCTAAGAAGGCAGAAGTCACCAGAATAGAGTTTGAAGGGCCAACATTAGCAGTCTACACGAAGAAACCTGAGATTCTGTTTGAACAAAGCCAAATCATAGCAGACATTGTAGGCCTTATTCGAAAGCGAATAGTTGTAAGATCCGATCCATCGGTGAGATCGCCAGAAAAGGACACTACAAGAATTGTTGAGGAAGTTGTTCCTGCAGAGGCAGAAGTGACGAGCGTAAATTTCGACCCAAGCCTAGGCGAAGTCATAATAGACGCAAAGAAGCCGGGTTTGGTGATCGGGAAGAACGGGGCAATACTGCAGGAAATTGTGCGAGAAACAAAATGGCGTCCAAGAATTCTGAGAAGCTCCGCAATCCCTTCAAAGATCATCACTCACATGCGTCATTACCTTCACTCGGAAAGCAAAGAGAGGGAGCGAGTACTTCGCACGATAGGAGAAAGAATATTTCGACCTACATTCTACGAAGTTGGGGATGTGACGATCACTGCTCTAGGAGGATTTCGAGAGGTTGGACGATCCGGCATCCTGCTGCGAACAAGGGAAAGCCAGGTACTCTTGGACTGCGGCATTAATCCCGGCTCAACCAATCCTCTAGATGCATACCCAAGGATTGACATTCCTCAATTCGACCTTGACACATTGGACGCGGTTGTCATAACACATGCACATCTCGACCACTGCGGCTTTCTTCCTTTCTTATTCAAGTACGGCTATGATGGACCCGTCTATTGTTCTGCTCCAACATCGAATTTGATGACTCTTCTTCAATTAGACTACTTGGATGTCGCCAGTAAGCAGGGAGTTGTGGCTCCTTATGATCAAAGAGATGTCCGTGGGTGCGTACTACACACTCTTCCACTGCGGTATGGTTCCGTGACTGACATTTCGCCTGACATACGCTTGACCTTGCATAACGCAGGTCACATCCTGGGCTCGTCGGTAGTTCACCTACACATCGGAGAAGGCTTGCACAATCTTGTTTACACAGGCGACTACAAATACGGAAGAACAACCCTCCTCGAAGCGGCTACGGCAGAATTCCCGAGAGTGGAGACCATAATAACCGAGAGTACTTATGGCGCCCCCCAAGATGTGATGCCTTCCAGAATCGCTGCCGAAGAGAAGTTGGCTTCAATAATAAACGAAACATTAGAACGCGGCGGAAAAGCCATAATCCCAGTGCCGGCTGTAGGGCGAGCCCAAGAGATCATGTTGATTATGGACGGCTACATGAAAAGAGGCTTGATGAAGGAGGCTCCTGTATTCATTGAAGGAATGATATCTGAAGCCACGGCAATCCATACAGCCTACCCAGAATACTTGGCAAGGGAGGTTCGAAACAGTATTCTGCACGAAGGCGTAAACCCCTTTCAATCCGACTACTTCACCATAGTGGAGCATCCGAGCGCCCGTGAGGAAATCGTGGAAGGGGAACCAAGCATTATCATGGCGACCGCGGGCATGCTTGAGGGAGGCCCCGTAATCGACTACTTCAAGCGGCTAGCTTCTGACGAGCTCAACACAGTGGTGTTTGTCAGTTATCAGATCGAAGGAACTTTAGGACGACGAGTACAAAAGGGCTTAGCGGAAGCCCCTTTAATGAACAATGAAGGCAAAATTGAATTCATAAAGGTCAGACTTGAGGTTGAATCCATCGGAGGGTTCTCAGGACACTCAGACAGAAGGCAGATTATCAACTATGTTCGTCGCGTTACCCCAAGACCAGAGAAAGTAGTTGTCTGCCACGGTGAACGAGCAAAATGCCTGAGCATCTCGAATTTCCTGAGACGCAGATTCAAGATAGATGCAGTTGCACCGCAGGCCCTAGAAACTCTTAGGCTGCGGTAGGAGCTTCTTCCTGAGCCGAAACAGCTTTCTCTCGCCATATTCGCACTCCAGAAGGAGTAACTACTATTCTCTCTTCTCCCAAGCGCGCAATATCGCCATCCACTGTTTTCACAAACTCGCACAACTCGTTGACTGCTCGCTTGATGTCTTCAATGCTTTTGTTCGCCAACGGACTGACCTTAACGATCAGAATGTTACCCGATTTAACCTCAGTCTTTATCGTTTCCAAATCACCAAGTTTTCTGAGGGGCATAGCTTTCAAGAAAATCTTGAACGGTTTATTATCGGAAGTCCCATGCTCTTCAGAAGTTTCAGATTTTGCGTTCCGACGCCGAACGATTTTCCCGAACGTCTCTCCTAGACTTGCCAAAATTACCCCTACGCTATTCCAAAACCTCTAAACCCTGGAATTCCTTTTGCGCAAACCATTTCGAGATGTACAATCTATTGTTCCAGTTTGGTTTTATAATACTTGTGTCTTCTAAATCCAGTTTGAAGCACACGCACAAGTGTTATGCACGCATGAGTTCCCTAGGAGAGAATAGTCGTCATTTGGCGTGTAACAAGACCAAAAACAAAAAAGGGGAAGGTTGTCTGGAAGCACAAAGATATAAACATGCCTGCATGCATGCAGGAGGTGATCAGTATGTGGCGCATTGAATACTTGTTTGTCCTAGGTTGGACATGTTTTTTCTTAGCGCTGCTGTTTTTCGTGGAAACCTTGATAATTCCGGGATTGCTATGCACTGTCGGCATGATACTCAGCCTATTCGCCACCCGCTATACAAAAAATGAAGAGTGAAACGCAGGGTACTCTCGCACGTGCAATCCAAGATAGAATGCGAATCTGGATTGGAAAGACACAGAAAAAATGCATGCATGTAACCAGAGAAAAAAGAGATCCTAGGGGAAAGCACTTCACTGATGGATAGGTTAGTTCACTTTTCAGACTCGAGATCATCAGTGTATCCAAAACGTGCCAGGAGCAGTTTCTGGCAACCCAGGAGCTGCCCATGTTATGTATCCGCTCATGTGTACGTTGCGACCAATCAAATCTGCATACTCCTCTGATGCATCCGTTACTACACCGTTCATCCTGTACTCGCTGTTGGGGCTGACTACACCTTCGTCAGTTCCAGTTAAGAGCATAACGTCACTCTCGTCCGTGATCAACCATTCTTCCCCGAAGTGTATCGCCTTTCCAGGTTCTTGATTCCCCTGCTTTCCTGTCCCTACGTTAGTGAAATACATATTTCCAGAGATGTCTCCAGTGATAGTTCCCCTCCAGATCGGATTTTCCAGATAGAAGTTTAAATCCATTGAGCCTTCGAATGGTCTTTTAGCTTGTACTGGCACTGCAGCTACTAACGCTAGACTCAATGCTAAGGTTAGCAAAATGATTGACTTTCTAATCTGTCTCACCTCCTCTTTCTCCCGTAACTTGGCTATTATTCACAAGATTAATTTAAAACTTAGGGAACAAACTTCTGCATGCATGCTGCATGCGAGTGACCTCTACGGACGAACCTAGAAAAGACTACCATAAAGATGAGAAGCAAGTCATGCATACAGAGATCTACAGCTCTCTGAGAGAGAATAGTCGTTATTGGGTGTGTAACCAAACCAAAAAGCTGGAACGTGAATCTGGAAGGCACAGAAAAAAAGGGGGAGGCTTGAGAGAGGCTGCGGTTCAGAATACTTGTGTCTTTTAGATTCACATTATAGCGCACGCACGCGCGCGAGAGATTGCTGGATTACCAGGAGCCTCATTGGTGGAGAGAGCTGGGGAGAAAACCATATGGAAGCGGGAAACCAGACAAATCTTTGAGGTTCCTAAGGCTCAAGAATTAGTGTATCTACATGCCAGGGTTCGAAGAATGTAGACTGTGCGGAGATTGCTGCGTGGGCTGCATCTTTCTGTCCTACGACGAGGATGAAGACCTCTTGGGCTGCCTCATACACAGGAACAAATACAGACGGTTTGTGAAGGGTTGATATATATCTCATCACTTAAGGAAAGGAAACCAGAAATCCCTAGATAACTTCTTCAAGGAGCTGTTGGCAATCGTCGAGGAAGAAAACGATCGAGGCAACTCTAGACCTGGAATGTGCGACTCTTACCAATGTTGGATAATGAGTAAGAGCAGAAAGGTCATGAATGACATAGAAAAAACCGGCTTTCAGATACTTGATGTTGACGGAAGCGAAAATACAGAAGATAAACAGAGAGCTAGTCCGAGGCTTTGAAGGTCTCCTAGAAGTGTTGAATTCCTAAGTCCCGTAAGTTGCGTAGGTACGTTTCATTCTTATTGCGCCTTTAGCTCTTTTGTGGCTACTCGGGAAAGCCAGTAAGAGTCGGCTTTGTCCTTGGCTTCGCTGAGAATGTCTATAAGATCCTGAAGGTCTGCACAGGGTATTGAGAATCTGATGTCTCGGCGACCAGAGTAAATTTTTCGTTTCATAATGATGTTGACTTTGTTGTAGTTGGTGAGGAATACTTCAAGCTGACCATGGATCACCGTGGACTCACCGCCTATTAAGCCACGGGCTAGCGGAACGGTTTTGGAGTTTCCCATGAGCATGCTTCCTAGTATTATCTTCTCAGGCAATCAATTAAATCTTACGATTCAATAATATGCGAGCAGAATGCAGATTCCAAGCATCATAGTCTTAAAGGTGAACTGAGGTTCACCGGTGGCGTATTCTGTGCTGCTTTTCCTCACTTCTCTTTGACCATACGTAAGTACCTGCAACTCATGGCGGTGAAGCTCGAATCTGAACTAGAGAGTTTAGCAGGAAATATTGTTTCTCAATACAGAAGATTTAATACAATATTTCCATTATACCGGAGTTCATCAAATAGGAGAAAGTCTACAAATGCCATTTGACATAAGCAATAAGCCGCAACTAACCGGAATAACCGTCCTCTTCATAGGCGTAGCGCTACTAGCCTTTACGTTCATAAACGCCTTCCTATTTCTTCAAGAGCCCGTGGGAATTATCGCTTCAGGAGATTTGGCGCGAGTATTCGGCGAAGCCTTAGCTCCTCTCATCCAAGCCTGCATACGTCTAATATATCTTGGCATAATGGGTTGGATAGGATCGTTATTGACAATCAGAGGGCTGCCACTCGTAACACACAAATATCCCCCTCCGATCGCCAAAGCACCGCTCCAGACTAGAACACAGGCAAAACCCAGCAGCTTGCCCCAAACTCCCCAAACATCAAAGCCCCCCACGACCCAGCCGAAACCGGAGTCGCCCCAACCCCAAACTCCCCAAACGTCAAAGCCCCAACTTGTACCCGAACCAAGAAAAGAAGAACCCAGAGCAATTCTAATTCCACCAGAGAATCAAAGGGAAGACTAGGCCCAGATGAACGTGTCACTCCGGGCATTGAGCTGGGCTACGCGTTTTTTCTGGATAATTGCGCTTGCTTTTGCAGTGACGTGCGCCTATTCCGCCACTTTGATTCGTGGCAGCTTCGGCGAACCAGTAATGAACTATACTGTAGAAGGATTAGTTGTAGGGCTGCCGGCAAGGCTAGACAACAAAGGCTACTACACAATAGCTGACTTGACTATCCAGACTGTAATGGCAAACAGTGAAGGTAGACAGATATCGGAAGACACTTCTTATGTTGGCGAAATCCCCCCTCAAGAAAGCGCCATGATTTTTCACAATGTGACCCTGAGTTTGGATACTATCACGGCAGAGTCAGACTACCTTTTTAACGACTCAAGTTTGACCCTCTACGGGGCGCTACGGTTGAACTATGCAGATCTCATACCCTTCGAATTAACAGCAAACAGAACGATACCATGGGGCGCGCCTCTTTTCAACTTCACCGTTGGCGCACCTAGATTCAGTCCTCACAACAGTACGCATCTTAGAACTGTTGTTCCGATAACCTTTCAGAATCACTCACCTTATTTCCCTGTGGTTGGTGCGATACGGATTGAGATTTTCGACAACGAGGATCAGCAATTCGGGAGTGCCTCAACTATTGTAGATGTTCCGTCAAACGCTTTCTATGACGGTCAAATTTCGATATTGGCAGGCAGAGGCGCCACGAGTGAAGGCGTACTTCGAGCTTATATTGAAACAGCCGCTTTCAGTTTCGGACCGATGGTGATAAACTATGGATAAATTGACAGAAAAGAAGGAAAATAAGCTGACCAAGCGGGATATCGGAGTACGCTTCATTAAGGCGATTATAAAGGCGGCTATAGCATATTTTCTCTTCTCTGTCATTGCAATGCTACTGTCCTCTTTCGAAGGGTTCTATAGGTACCAGACTTCGTCCACCATCTTCATAGCTGCATACATCATATTCATATTCGTTATTGAATTGTCTCGCGGAACCGTTTTTCAACACGTCTTTGCCATTGCCAACTCTTTGATCATCGTGTTCTACTTTGCCCATGTTATGAGCCAGGGCATGATCAACATAGGAATTGCAGAGTTCAACCTGACGATCGATTTGCGTTTCTTTCTCTCCATTTTCGTGTTAGGAGGCATTCTGGGCTTCGCAAAAACTATGCTCCAGCTTCTGAATTGGATGAATGAAAAAGAGGAGCTATGGTTAGGATGTCAAATGAGGTCGCTATAGGAATACCTCTGCAAGTCCTTTGGGCTTATGCCTAATTGCTCTCTGAGTTTCTCAACCTTGGCTGAGCCTTGTTCTTGGTTTTTCAGATTTTGGGATGTCACAAGTTCGAATTCCACAAAGGAGCCTAGACCGCTGACTTGGTCTAGATTGACTTGGATATTCTCGTAGAAGAAAATCTCCCTAACCTTGTCTACAACCACCTTTATTCCTACTATACGCCCAAGAATCTGTTTCAAAGCATTGGGATCTTGGATTTCCAAAATGAGAACGGAGCTTCTTTTCGGGCCAGCAACGTCTTCTCTTTCATAGTATATCAGTTCAGCGTTAGGTGTACCTTCGACTTCGCGGAGTTTGAGCCTACCTTGCGGAATCTGGTAATAGGTGTCAACTTGATGGAAAGCTCCAACCTTTCTAGCTCCGTGTTTGCCCAGCCAAACCCTAATGGCTATCGGGCTATTCACTCTTGCTTTCAACTCAATCATCGAATGGTTGATTCTCGGGCTTCTATAAGTCAAGCCTGATCCCTAGGACTAGGTTGGCTGTGGTTTATTGACCGGGTTATATATATGCCTGACGAGTTAGTGGGCTATGGAAACGCCTTAGCTCAGTTTTTTTGCCATAACGTAGGCGTCTTCACCATCAGCATAGTATCCTTGCGTTTTACGAACCACGTTGAGACCAAGTTTCTCATACATTCTCACTGCGGGAGAATTCGTGACCCTGACTTCCAAATAGCATTCTTTTGCCTTATACAAAGGCATGTTTTTCATCGCTTCCCTCATAAGGGCGCTGCCGACGCCTTTGTGTTGATACTCAGGCAATACGGCAATAGAAACAACGTGTCCTTTCTTCGCTATACCAAACAACCCGAAGCTCACGAACCCCGTTTCGATTCTGCACATAATGTAGCCAATAACTGCACTTTCTTGTTCAGCTACAATGAAGGTGGCCGGATAGCGCTCGTAAAGATCCATGAAGAAAAAGGGCGAGTAGTTCTCTGGCAGGCAAACACGGTTGACATTCATGACGCTTCGAATGTCATCTGGCTTAAATGACCGTAAAGTGAAAGCTGTCTGCAAGGGTTGCCACCCGCATAGTCTTTAGGCGACAAATAGGGAAGTTAAATGTTTTGGCATGAACTCTCGCTACATTATCTCCATAGTGACTTGCACAGAAGCAACGCCTCAGCGAACGGGAGTAGGCCCGATGCATGCATGCATCGAAAATCGCACGCTCCACGGCTTTCTTTGGGTTATTCGGTCACTACGGGTACAGTTGTGTGGCCGCTGCTAACTGCCCAGACTTTGGCGTTCTTGCCTGAAATGTCAAAAGCATCGCGAAGGGCATCGTTTAGAGCCTGCGCTGTTCTAAGCCTAAACACGTTGACTGCGTAGTAGTCGGGCATCGTCGATACTAGGATGATCTGTACTTTTTGCAGAGCCTTCTGCAAATAATACGCTTTATGCCCGCCAACGACAAAGCGTTTCCTTATTTCCTTTTCCATGGACTTCGAATCCTTAAACTTCACCATCCATTCATAGAACGCTTGGTTCCCATAGCCTTCCGGACACTCAGCGGCCAAGACAATTACGCCTCCACGCTTAACGATGTCCAGCACGTTGTCAACTGTCTTGTAGGCTTGGTAGAGGTCAATGTCGGTCGGGTGTCCTCCTGGGCTGGCAACTATTATGTCTCCGCGTCTGGATACTGGCACCTTGCATATTTCTTCTACGAGTTTTACACCCTGGTTGAATGCCTGCTCCAAGTCGCCTGAGAAAGCTTGCACGATCTCGCCTTTTCGGTTTGTCACGACATTTACGATGAAATCTGCTTTTGCTAGTCTGGCAGCTTCTACCATGTCCTCATGGATCGGGTTTCCTTCTAGAATGCCTGTCTTAGCTTTGGGGTGTAGAACCATGCTATGATTGTGTTGGATGGTTTCTGATCCAGCAACGCCAGGTAGGACGCTTTTTCTGCCGCCTCCGAAGCCTGCATAATAGTGCATTTCAATGTCGCCTGTTAGAATTCGGAAGTCCGCCTCTGCAAAGGCTTTGTTCACAAGGACTTTGGTTCCATGTGTCTTCGTTGTTCCTACATAGACGTGGTCGTTTGCGTTTTGGTCGTGACTCAGGGTTTTGACGCGGTTGAATATGTCTTCGCCTAAGAGCTCTTTGGCTTCACTCGGCTTGACAGCTCTGTGCGTGCCACATGCGAAAATTACTGTAATGTCCTCGTCTCGGACGGCGAGGCAGTTCAGCTCTTCGACAAGTGGTGGAACCATTATATGACTTGGTGAGGGACGGGTAACGTCGTCTACCACAAGTGCGACTTTGCTGGCCGGCTTAACTAGGGCGCTCAAGGGTTTCTGTCCAATTGGTTCGTTTAGGGAGCGCAAAATCTCTGCCTTGGCATCCTGCGCTGCGGCCTTTTCGTTGGGTTCAATGACGCCAAGCAAGTTGCGAGTTGGCACGCGAGCGCAGACCTCTGTTTTGCCATAAGGAAGCCAAACATCTACCATTGAAACGGCGCCCCAAGTGAATCAAACAGTTGAAGGCTGATGCTTTTAAGCGTATCGAACTCCTTCGAACAGCTTGGGGCGGTTAGAATTGACGGGTTACAGGAGTCAGAGAGAGTTTATTAGCTGGTAAGACTTTAGGAGAAACGGTGACTCGGTTGACTAAGGTCATGTGTGGACGAAGAGACTGTAAGAACTGGGTAGACGGTGAGTGTTCACAGAAGATAATCGAAATTCAAGAAAGAACAGTCCCGCCAGACGAGGAAATAGCCATCTGCAAAACTTATGCAATGGTGGCAGGCGTCTGCTGAAGACGATTTTCAGGACGAGCACACAACTTCTTTTAGTCTAGAACCACATAAGGCTTTGAGGAATGCCACTGTGTCAATTGAAAATGCAGCCCCAGAAAAGAATGAAGTAGCTTTCAAGTGGTTCAACTACTATGCAGGCGTCGCAATAAAAACACCATCCAAGACTCTTGTGATAGATCCTGTAGATGTAAAAGCCAAAAGTTTTGCAAGCTTAGACGCCATCCTCATAACGCATGAACACTACGACCATTTGGACGAGCCATTGATAAGAAAGATTCAGGATCGGACTCAATGCAGGATATTAGCTGATCCCACTTCTGCAAGAAGACTCAGTAATTCGATACCGGCTGAGAAGCTGCTGGAGATGGAACCTGGAACAGAGGCCAAGATGGAAGATGTGACCATAAGGGCGGAGCAATGCAATCACCCCCCAGCAAGTACACCTATCACATTTCTGATAACCAGCGAAGATGGGGTCAAAATATTCCACACTGCCGACAGCTCGCCTTTCCCTGAAATGAAGGATATCGGAGACAAACACAAGCCAGATCTAGTGTTTTGTACAGTAGGCATAGCACCAGGCGCATCTCCTAGGACAGGAATGGAAATCGCCAAACTACTCAAGCCGAAAGTTGCAGTACCATACCACGCTGCTTCCCGGGAGGATCTGGAAGAGTTCTGTAGAATGCTGAAAAAAGAAAAGTCAAAGGCCACGTGTCTAATCCCTGAGCAAGGTCGCGTCTACATAGTTGGAAAGGAGCGCAGAACATGACCGCTGAGACAGAATCAATGAAAGTGCAGCTTTGCCGAATACTCTACAAAATCGGCGCCATAAAATTCGGAACATTCAAACTCACGAGCGGCAAAGTGAGCCCTTATTACATAGACCTACGTGTAGTTCCAAGCTTTCCTGACGCTTTCCACAAAATCTGCGACATCTACATCCAACTCATAAGAGAAAAAATCGGCATCGAAAACTTCCAGAGAGTGGCAGGAATCCCCACAGCAGGCTTGGCCTTTGCTTCGGTAGTTGCTTACAAACTCGACAGACCCTTCTTCTACACTCGACATGATGAGCGAAAGCATGGAAGAGAACGCAGAATCGAAGGAGTTCTGTTGCCCGGAGACAAAGCTCTCCTAGTGGATGATTTGATTACAATGGGCAAATCACTGCTGAAAGCAGCCTCTGCAATAAGGGCAGAGGGGGGATTAGTAAATGATGCTGTAGTCCTCATCAACCGAGAAGAAGGGGGCGAAGAGGCACTGGCAACGAAGGGAATAACGCTTCACTATCTTCAAAAAGCTAGCGAAGTCGCTAACACACTACATAGCGTAGGTGCCCTAACAGAGAGCGAGCTAAAGACAATCCTAAAGCAAACAAAGAGAAGATAAGTTCGCCAGACAAGCATGTGCATGAAATCAAAGAGACTGTTACATGTAGTTATTCACTCGTAAAATATCAGTTCTTTGTCTTCAAGTTCCTGATGCAGCTTGCTGACGGCCTCAAACACATCTCCTTCTCGTTTTGCTCCTGTACAAACCAGCTTTCCGCTGGCGAAG
>Ga0209427_10003652_pt1 | contig 17982 bp, 17 predicted proteins | sample DeeMarSWOR136_30_FD_187465 | JGI IMG/M metagenome (GOLD analysis project Ga0209427, IMG submission 187465) | Marine sediment microbial communities from White Oak River estuary, North Carolina - WOR-1-36_30 (SPAdes) (version 2) | ecosystem: Environmental > Aquatic > Marine > Intertidal zone >...
CGCACATCCCAGCAACGCCGGGACCGGGGGGGGGGTTTTAAAACTCCGACACTCGACGGGGGTATTTTTTTAAATAGTTTGCGGTCATTGGATATGATATCAGGATGACGAGAGTTAGGCGGCCGTGGTTTGGCCGGTGGTGCGCGCCATATGGCTTTATATACTATACGGCCGTTTAAGGAATTATGACGCGAATTGAAATATCGGATGCCACCCACAATGCGCTAGAGAACCTGTTTACTATCCTGGCCATTGAGGGGGAGAATTTTGATGAGAAACTTTTTGAGTTAGCTAGCCGTGCTTTCTCTGCAAACGCCGATTTAGATAAAGACCGCCAAACGCTAAGAGAGAGGTCGCCCGCTGGCCGGCCAAAAGGCCGCAAACGGATGGAAATTAAGGAAGATACTTATTGGCGGCTCAGGGAACTTCATGGTAAATTATTCCCGTACCTACCCTGGACCTCTTGGTCTTGGTATCTGAACGAGTTGGCTAATATAGCGGAGGATGGTATGCACGACGGCCGGCAAGAGCTACATTTCTCTAAGGATGAGGGGTAGGTGGTAGGCCGGGAGGCCAGCCCGGGTTTCTCTCTAGACTTGCGATAGGTCATATACCCGTCGGTAAGGAAGGGCGCACAACAACTTTATATTGTGGTACATCTTATCATTAATGACTACTAATTTCTCTCTAGGGTGGCGGTAGGTCTAAGGAGGGCAGGCCGGCTAAGGTATTTATAACAAAAAAAAAATAATAATCAGGACGACAAAAAAAAGGCTAAGGTTTGTTATATTCCCTTAGCCTGTCTTTAAGCTCCATATCATTTATCCGTCTGATAATGGAGTTAATAGTTTTATCCTTCCAGTATCGCTTATCAACGATAGACAACACCGGCTTATCTTTTTTCACATAGCCCATAGGCATCCCACTACGGAAAGAAAAAAAGAAAGAAAAGAGAGAGTTTAGTAGTAACTCTCTTTTCTTGGTAGTTCTTGCAACGTCTTATACCGCTCGTTGATTGATTGTAGTTGTGATTTGTCTTTTGTGCCAGATACTAGTTCACGTATTGCTTCAGGACTGTAGAAAACTACTCTGTTGCCTACAGCTTTTGCTTCAAGAAAGCCTTTTGCTCTAAGCCTTAGGCAATCATGTCTTACTTGTGCGTTTGCATGTCCTTTTGCAGTGTGCATGTTGAATGGATTTCCTTGAACGGTCTTCAGGATATTCTTTATTTCCTGCAACGTTAACAAGTCATTCGATTTCTTCGTAATAAAGTCAGATGTGCTTGCTTTTATTAATTCAAGCACTCTTGTCTGACGAAGCTTAGCAGTTGTGTTAACAGCCTTTACTACTTTTCCTTTTTTGTCTACAATATTCATTTTTATCTACCTCGCCTTTATTTATTTCATTTCTCTCGGCCTGCCTCTTTCATCGAAGCTCTCTCATACTCGTCATCAAGCCTCTCTACATACAACGAACGTGTTCTACAAGTGACCGCCATATCAGTCATTTCTTGGTTTTTCGTTGCAATTCTATATCGGATTACAACTATATAAAGTTTGTGTTCGTCCATTACCTGTACTACCAATGTTCGCTAGAGGGTTGACAATGGTAAGAGCAAAAAGTAAAAAATAAAGAGGGGGGGTGTCCAGGTTAACGGGTGAGTGTGTTTATAGCACACCCCGGGTAAAACCCCCCTGGCCACACTGTGGGATGGTTATTGTATGCCCTTTTGTTTGAAAAAGCGGAGAGAGAAGGATTCGAACCCCCATAACGCGTGCGTCAACGGTTTTCAAGACCGTCCCAATTCCGTTCTGGCACCTCTCCGGCGCTAGGAGTAGGATTTGAACCTACGTGGCTTAGTAGCCCATCGGGTTAGCACCCCGCGGCATTTGGCCTCTCTGCCATCCCAGCATCATGCATGCAGGCGGATTCGAACCGCCGAACCCCTACGAGACCAGATATCTCAGAGTGGACAGCTTTTGAGTTTCACCCCTTTAAGTGTCGCCCTCTTCTTAGTTTCGCCCATAGAAGTGGCTTACTCTTCTAAGTCTGGCGCCTTTGTCCACTTGGTCTATGCATGCATCTCTTTATGGCAATTTGAACATATTAATATACATTTTTTAATTTCGACTATTAATTTATTCCACGACCATAGCAATTTACTAATATTTTTTTCCTTGTTGTCATCCGGATGGTGAAATTCTAATGCTTTTAAACATTTATTATATCCACATTTGCAGCATTTTCCACCCAGCATTTTAACGGCCCGCTGTTTATTATTGCGTCTTGTATCCCTATTACGAGATGTAATATCGGCATTTATCCTTTGTCTATTTTGTTGATAATATTTAGTCATATATTTTTTTTTATTTTGTTTATCATACATAATCTTATTATGTGGGCGCTAGATTATATATAAATTATGGTTAAAAACAAAATAAAAATTAAACTATAGTGTGAGCTGCAATAAGCTCGAGCTGGATAGTGGACTCAATATTTTCGCCATAGTAACTTAACTATATATAAACTAGATATTTAAATATGTTTGGTACGCCAGCGAACAGAATCGAACTGATATAACCTCCGTTAACAGCGGAGTGCACTACCCTTGTGCTACACTGGCACAGGCTTAAAAGAGTAAAAAATGTTTACTCTTCCGAGACTGAGGTGAGAGGCGGGATTCGAACCCGCATATAACAGGGTCACAGCCCGTCGCTTTACCATGTTAAGCTACAATCACACGCGCCTAAAGGGAATTGAACCCCTATCTATTGGTTAGAAGCCAATTATTCTGTCCTTTATACTATAGGCGCAATGGGCTAAGGAGGATTTGAACCTCCGCCTGATGGCTCCAAACCACCGGTGCTACCAAGTTACACCAAAAGCCCATGGGAACGATAGGAATCGAACCCATATCTTCAGTTTTGGAGACTGTTATGTTGCCTTTAACACTACATTCCCAGCGAGCCCCGAGAGATTCGAACTCCCATTATCTCCTTCGAAGGGAGGCAGACTATCCATTATCGTAGGGGCCCAGTCTGAGTGACAGGATTTGAACCTGCATCTATTCCGGTCTACAGCCGAATGCGTAACCTTTCCGCCACACTCAGTTAATGTTTAGATAACTCTCTAAGGAGTTTATCATTCTCTTTTATAAATTTATTAAATTCTTTGGAGATATCCATTACAACCACTTTTTCGCCTTTTTCGTTTGTGTATTTTCGTTTGATTTTCATAGTGCGAACGGGAGGATTCGAACCTCCAATCGGTCGGGTATAAGCCAACTGCCTTGCCACCTTATCAGAGTGGTGCCTTACCGTGTTTGGCCACGTTCGCATTTATTTAATAAATCCTTACACTCCTCAAGAAATTTCTTCTGTTTTTCTGAAATTTCACCATTATTTATCTCGGAGTAGAACCGTTTTGCATTTTTTCCTTTTAATATTGGTGTTGGCCGCATAGTGAACTCGGTGGGATTTGAACCCACAACCTTCGGCTTAAAAGGCCACTGCGCTACCTAGTTACGCTACGAGTTCAAGGACCCAGCGAGATTCGAACTCGCGACTTCCTTGGGTAAGAACCAAGAGCTCTGGCCTAACTGAGCTATGGGTCCAAGCCTCCTGCAGGAATTGAACCTGCTTACCAAGGTTTGCAGCCAAGTATCTTACCGTCTGATTCAGGAGGCAATACCCACGAGAGGATTTGAACCTCTGACAAACACCTTGTAAGGGTATCTTCCTACCGGGCTGGAATACGTGGGTAATGGAACAGGCAGGACTCGAACCTACAACGGCTAGTTCTTCAGACTAGTGAACTCCCGATTGTTCTACTGTTCCAGTGGACCCGAGGGGATTCGAACCCCTAGCCTTCCGGGTGCAAACCGGGTATTCTTCCGTTGGAACTACAGGCCCAAAGTTCGTGACGGGACTCGAACCCGCAACCTCCAGGTTGAAAGCCTGACGACGTTACCCAATTAGTCCACACGAACATATCTCGCCTACAATGAGGCGAGTTTCTTTTTCAATCTACCTTCAGCGATTATTCTTCCTAGTCGCTTATTATACTGGTCTAGGATAGAACATTCTGCTTGTGCACTGATTATATTATCATCGTCCAACTCGATGAAAGCGATGGTTCTGCCTTTAATTATTAGTTTATCTCTTGCGTTTTTTCTTTCATACACTCTGTCGTGTTTAAACCACACAGGGTATATTTTGCCTTTATATTCTGCTTCATGCTTCATGGTTTTTTCACCACGCCCCCATTGGGAATCGAACCCAAAGCCAAGGATAGACAGTCCAAGATGTTGCCATTACACCACAGAGGCACAGTCCTGGAAGGAGTTGAACCTTCTCTACCTGGTTCAAAGCCAGATGGACTTCCGTTATCCCACAGGACTGATGCACCCGAAGGGAGTCGAACCCTTATTATCAGCTTGGAGGGCTGACGGTCTGCCATTGACGTACGGATGCATGCGAAAGTTGGGAATTGAACCCAAATCTACTCGATGGCAACGAGCAATTCTGCCATTGAACTACTCTCGCAAAGCCAGTAGCAGGAGTCGAACCTGCAATTGTTCCCTTACAAGGGGAGTGCCTTGCCAATTAGGCTACACTGGCGAGGGAAATTTGTCGAGCGAAAATATATATACAAAAAGCCCGACAAAAAATAACGAGATTAACAGCGTCCGGCTGTAATGGTCTCGTGTATGAACCTACCGCCGACTATCTGTTCATCATAACACGCTTTGTGATTATCTGGTTGTCTCGGCCATAATTTCATACGAATAATAGGTATCTGCTCATCCTATATAAATAATTTGTCACCAGACACTTTATATTATGAAATTTAATAATCAATTTTCATGTATACTTATAAAGCGTATGTAAATAGAGTTGTTGATGGCGACACTATTGATTGTGATATAGACCTCGGCTTTTATATGATTGCACGAATAAGATTAAGATTGGCGCGTGTTAATACTCCTGAAACTTATGGTGTAAGTAAGGATAGTGACGAATATGTTGCTGGTATGGCAGCAAAACAATTCGTAATTGATGCCATTGAAGGTGAAGAGGTTATTATAAAAACATCAAAAACTGGTAAATTTGGGCGTTGGTTAGCTGAAATTTATTATGGGGTTGATTTTGAAATTAACTTAAATGATAAATTAATAGAAGAAGGATTGGCTAAACTCTATGGGGCTTGATTTTCTTATTATAGGTGTGCATTGTTGCGGCACAACTACATTATGGGACCATATGCGTAAACATCCTGAGGTGTGTGAACCCTTATATAAAGAGCTTAATTTTTTCAATATTGAAGGACAATATATGCACGGCCAAGCGTATTATGAAAGTCATGTAAGAATGCAACATGCTGGCAAGCATTTTGAAGCAACTGTTGGTTATTTTGAACATTTATTAGTGCCTTTTAGAATTAAAAAATGGTATCCTAATTGTAAATTTATTGTATTGTTCAGAGACCCTGTTAGAAGAGCATGGTCGCATTACTGGCAAGCACCTTTTAAAGAATCTGAAAAAAAAGGATATTTTGATTTTATTGAACTAACATGTGGTGCATTACAAGGGCACTTCCAAGTTGGATGGCTTGAAAGGGGTGTATATTGGTATAAATTAGCGCATTGGTGGGAAGTGTTTTCTAAAGAGCAAATTTTATGTGTTAGAAGTGAAGATATGTTTAGAAAAACACAACAAACACTTGAAACTATACAAAAATTTTTAGGATTAGAAAGTTATACGATTGATAGATTTACAAAGGCAGCCTCACACGCAAGAGGTAAAATTCCCGTTGAAATTGAGAAGTCGCTGCAGGAATATTATAAGCCATATAATGCAAAATTAGAGAAAATGACCGGTATAAATTGGAATTATGACTAGTCTTATGACCCGGTCGAATCTAACATACCTTTTAAATAATAGGTGGGACATATATTATGTTAATGGATGACTGCCCGATTTGTCAACACCCTGAGCGCGAAAGTCTCGAATTGCAGGTTTTAAAAAATAAATTATCGAAAAGAGATTTAGCTGAAATTGTAGGTTGTCGTGTGGATGAAGTATACGACCATATGACAAAACATTTAGTTCAAATGGACCTTAAAGATATTGATTCAAAAAGAAGTGTTTTACTCTCAACTTTACAAAAATTAAGTGATTCACTTGATTCTATAGCACAACAAAAGCAATACGGTCCGATGACAACCAAACAGTTAGTTCAATTGGGTGCCGAGATACGAAAAACAATTATGGATTTAAATGTTCTTGAAGGAAATAAACCATCAGAACAACATATTACTATAGAGCAATATAATGATTTCAGGTCTATGATAGTTGCTAAAATGACTAAAATTTACCCAAAATTATGTGATAAATGTGCTGCTTTATACGATGAGTTGGTGGAGTCATTAGAAGAAGAGGAAGAAAAAGATGCCAACCCTATCGTCCAGATTAAAAAATGAACTTAAAGCTTTTCGCAACCCTATTTATTTTTGTGAGAATATTTTAAATATTAAACCCTATCCTATGCAAAAAGAAATTTTACATAAATTTTATTGTTCACCAAACCACACTTACACACATATGATTTTAGTTTGTGGTATGAGAAGCGGGAAAACACAATTAGGTGCAATGGCAACTACTTACGAAACTTTTAAAATGATGATGTTAGGAGACCCACAAAAGCATTATGGCTTACCACCTGGTCAACCTATTTATTGTTTGCATGTAGCAAATAGTCGTGACCAAGCAAAAGATACAATTTTTGCACAAACAGCGGGTCTTTTAGAAAATGCTGAATGGTTTATTGACCATGGTATGATTGAACGAACAAATGAATTTCAATTTCCAGACTATAATATATATATCCACGCGGAACACTCGAACTCCGCAAGCTTAGCAGGCAGAACAGCGAAAATGGTGGTGTTGGATGAGACGGCAAGATTTAAAGATAACCAAGGAAAATTTAGTGGGGATGCAGTTTACTTTACTGTTTCTCGTGCTGTTAAAACTTTCGGGCAGGAAGGTAAAGTTTTTTCCGTCTCGTCTCCCATCTACGACGATGATTTTCAAATGCGATTATATAGGAAAGGATTGAAATTGGGAAATTTCCTATGTTATCAGAAGGCAACTTGGGAAATGAATCCCAGATTTACCTTTGAATCTCTTCAACATGAATTTGATTTAAATCCGGAAACGGCTTGGAGAGACTACGGGGCAAAACCACCATCTGCTGTTGAAGCATATTTTAGGGATAAACTCCGCTTAAGTAAAGTATTTAATGTGTCCGCGCCACAAATTATAGAAAACGATACGTTAATTACCCATGTGATGCCTAAGCCGCGAACGAATTATTATTTAGCGGGAGACCCTGCAGTTAAGAATGATGCATTTGGGTTAGCATTGGTACACGATGAGAAGGACAATGTTATTGTAGATTTTGTCCATAGATTTAAACCACCAGAGGGACAAATTGGGGAAATTGACGCGGAAAAAGTAAAAAAATTTATCCTTTCTGTGGCTAATCATTTTCCGTTACGAACATTTATAATAGATACATGGCAATACCCCGAAACAATACAGGCAATTGAGCGCGCTGGAATCTTTGTAAAACAACATACCGTTAAAAAACCCGAGTATGATTGCCTAAAAGAATACATTTATACAGGCAAAATTAAAATACCAGAAAATGAGAAATTATTTGATGAATTAAAATCTTTAGAATTGGTCAGGGGCATCCGTGTAGACCATCCTAAAAATGGGTCAAAAGACATGGCCGATGCTTTAGCGAATGCGGTATGGGAGCTTAAAGAAGACTTAAATATGAAGCCAATGGCTTGGGTTCCTGTACGAAAACACCGCGGTTATGAAAAAATTGACCCATTACCTCCCGTAATACCATTTGATGAGGCTGAATTCCATGACTACTACATCTAAAAAAATAAAAAATCCGAAAAAACAACCGGTAAATAAAGAGGGTAAACCAGACCCTCGTGGTTATATTCCTAAAAAAACAGTGAAAGTTGGCAAAGCAAGGGCAATTGTTACTAATTTTTTCGATGTTGACGCAGAATTACAACTCACACCTGAGGTTCAAAAGTTCGAATTATCGGAAAAACCAGGAAAATCCGGCGAAAAAGAGATGCAAGTTAAACTTTTTTCAGAAGGAAATGTGTTTGCTGCACATTCTATTGAGGAAGTTTTGCAAAAAGGCTATGGAACGACCACAAAATATTGGGAATTTTACAAATCTACTGGCGTTTTACGAAAGTGTGTCAATATGATTGCTAATTTTACAACAAGGGCAGGTTTTGAAACCACAATTAGATGCCTAAATGAAGATGACAACCCCGAAAAACCCGAATATTTAGAGGTAAAACGCCAAATTGACGACCTAAATCGCCGAGTTAATATGGATAATGTGCTTAGAATTACACAAATCAAACGTTATATTCACGGAAATTGTGGTTGGGTCATGACAACAAGTGAGGAAGATGACTCGATTATGCGTTTAGACCCGCTAAATAGTTCCTATATCATACCATTAATTAACGAAAAAACAGGAGAATTTATAGGAATTAACTATTCATATGCACAAACCGGTGAAATTCCCAAGGAACGGTTATTATATTTCACATTTGATACTATTGAAAACAACAGAACGTCTCTTTTAGGCGTTTCTGCTTGTCGTTCTATTGAAAGAAATGTAAAAATCAAGAAAAATTTAGAAAGAGACTTACTTTATGCTTCAAGAAGTTTATGGGCACCCATAGTTATTTACAATGTTGACACAAGAGGTTTAACACCCACCGAAGAATCCGAATTATTTGATACACTTAAGGGTGATTTAAGACCTGGTGCGATTGTTGTTGTAAATCGTGCCGTTGAACATAAAGTCGTCCAATATAATCCAGATTTAAACAATCTTATCCGAGCTATTGATAAACAAGATGAAGAAATTATAGGTAATTTTGGAATTCCAAAGGCTTTATTAAGTAGAGAGAAAACAATGGCTCGTGCAACACTTGAATTTAGTATTAGAGCGTTTTACGAATCAACCATTGCAGGCGAACAACATTATTTAAAGAGGCAGCTTGAACAACAATGGTATGACCCGTTAGTAGAATCTATGGGTTTTGCTGACAAAATTAGAATTCGTCATGAATGGCGGCCAATTCTTGACCCACAATCCGACTTGATTGTCGCTTTAGTGCGCGCATTTGAAGCAGGTGTGGTTAATTTGGACGAATTCTGGAGAAGATTAGGTTGGGAGCTCGATAGAGTCCCTGATGCTACAACCCCACCGGAACAGGAGGGTAATGAGAATGAATAAGGAAAAATATATCAATGCAAATGCAAAGGTTATCGCACTGAACGAAGAGGGTTATTTAATTGGTTTTGAATGCCCAAAATGCGATAGCGGATATGTAACGAAACAATACAAACATGAAGGAGAAGAACCTTTGAAAATTGGTGATATAATCCCAGTTAAAATATCAGCAATTAAAATGCAAGATGGTGAAATTATTGAAGTTGAATTATTTGATGCAACTTCAAAAATAAGTTATATGCCAACTTTAGTTGAAGAAGCACGCGAACTAGGTATTTTAGATGAAAAAACAATTGAAGAGCCACCAGCACAGCCAAAATACACAATTACTGAATCTATAGGTAATGGTCTTTATAAATTACAAAGCGATGATGAAGAAAAACAATTTATGGTTGGTATAACAAAAAAGGAACTAGAAATAAACACTCTTGCTAATGAAGATGATTTCGACAAAATAGTACAAGAACACCCAATGGCAGATTATACTTTAATACATCACTGGTGGGAAAATGGAAAGTATGAACATTGGGATTTATTCATAAACGACGGAGAAAACTTATCCCATTTTGTTCTTGAACATAATCCGCTAAAAGAAACTGAAATAAAAGCAGCGCAACGCCAACCCTACTCCGATGATTTCTGGATGAAAGGTAGTGAAGTAGAGACGATATTGCCTGGGAAACCTGGAAATCCTTCAAAACTTAAAGATTGTCATGTTGAACGATTAGATATGGGAAAGGTGGCTATTTATGAAAGTGCACCTCAACCTAATGAATCATTTTTACTTCGAGTTGAATTTTTTGGTAGCACATTAGAGGGAAGATGGTCATTTTCAAGTACTGTACCTAATATTTGGCATGCTTTAAAGGAAACCGTTAAATTAACTGAAGAATTTCCAATAGATATTTGTCTTACTGGGCAGCTTGAATGGGAAGAAACCGCGGAAGGTTTAAAAGTATTTGGAACAGCTTTATCTTTTGGTGTATGGAATGGTTTTTATTGGGCACCGGAAGTTATTCAAAACTCGCCACTCGGTGACTTCGACAGTATGATTATAGATGTGGAGCATGAAAACGATAAAGTTGCAGGAGCAGTTCTTGAAAATAATTTAGAAGGCTACGACGTTAGAGTTGAAGGCCTTGTAAAAGATTATGAAACCATTGAAAAAATAAAAAATGGTGAATATAAAGGATTTTCAATTGATGCTACTGTTTTTGCCGACCCAGTAAGAAGAATGGTTACCGGCGTAAAAGCCTATAAAAGGCTCACTATATGTAGAAATCCAGCATGTAAGGTATGTTATTTCGGCATGTAAAATGACCGGGGCATAAGATGAGAAAAAAATGGGCGTTGACCCTCAGTGAGAGTGGATTCTCGGGCGTTACGTTCAGCAAAAGACCTGATGTAAAATATGGTGTGCGACCAATTCCTTATTATGAAATAGACGGAGATATTAAATTATTACAAGAAATCCAAAATGAACTTTTTAAATATGGCATTAATTCCACTTTATCAAAAACTAAATATTTTAATTCTTTGCAGGTTATAGGAATAGATAATTGCCTTACACTTTGCGAAGCGATTTCTGTTAATGATGGATGGGCTTCTTCGTTAAAAGATGATTTTAGAAAAGGAGCACATTTAACCGAAGCAGGTATAAAGAAACTTTTTATTGAATTCGGGAAAAAATCTCAATTAACCTATGATGAGGTGTGTACTATTATAGATGCAGCTAAACAAAAAAGGTTAAATGATACTCTTCAAAAAATAATGGATAAGAAAAAACCTTTAAAATTGTTACCTATTTTTGATTTATTATATAATAAAATTAACACAAAAAATGAAAAATGTATTCAATGTAATAGAAAAGAGGTAAAAATATACTTCACAGGAAAGTACCCTCGTAAGGATAATCTTTTCTTTTTATGCGATGAATGTGCCGCTGAACTATAGTCACCGAACATTTAAATATATCTTTTTTTAGGTACCCGTGCATATATCTTATGACCTGGTCGACATTTATGTATTTTTACATCATGTGCATCTACATAATTTTACCTTTCCAAAAAGGAATACGAAAGTTTAAATACTGAGTGGTGCGAACAATGTATTTTAGAGGTGCAAAATTAATGCCAGAAAAAACAGAAACAAACGTTCCACCTATTGCGAACGCTTATCCCAAAGATGAACCTACACCTGCACCAGCTCAGCCAGATAATTCTGCTGAATTGGCACAGCTTAAAGTTCAAATTGAAGATATGCAATCGAAAATGGGCGAACTAGAGAAAGAAAGGGACGAGTTGAAAAAACAACTCGACGACGTTGAGCATGAAAAATTAGTTGCACTAGCCGAGAAGGTCGCTGATATTAAAGTAGGCAAAGGTCTTCTAAAGGAAGAAGAAAAAGATGACGCTGTAAAAGAGTTATCTGAGTACGACGTAAAAACACTTGAATTGCTTGAAAAAGAACTTTCAAGTTTTCCAGTAAAATTAAGTCAAACTCCAAAACCTTTAGCGACACCTGCACCGGACCCAGACCCGGAACCTTCCTCTGAGCAAAAGTTCGAAAATAATGTCAAAGAAATGAGACTGAAATTATTCGGGCATGAGAATGACCCTGTAGAATTCTATAGGGAACAAAAAGAGAAAGGTGAGCTATAATGGCAGATACAGGAAAGATACATAAAACATTCGAGATGTATGTGGACAAAGAAACAGCATGTGAAGCGATAGCAAAAGGTGAAGTTGTATGTGCCGAATACGGCGCAACAGACGGTCACATTAAAAAGGTTGACACTTCGCTCGACCAAATGGGGCCATACGGAGTTGCCCTTGAAACATGTACCGCAGATGGTGACACAATTTTAGTTGCCTGGCGTGGTGTTGTAGAAGCAACTCACGATATTGCTGCAGATGATGCATTACAGAAAAACCAAGCTATTACCGTATCAACTACAACTACTGGAAAGTTTATCGGAGCTGACACAACCACAGCTGAATATTGTATTATCGGTCACGTCCTTGAAAATCTTACGTCAACGACAGCGGAAGGCAAAATTATGTTGATGGGGTGGTAATGAATGCCAATATTAATGGTAGACGATATAACCGACGTTGAGGCTTACACAGTACTTAGAGAACTGTTGGGGCTCGCAAGGGTTCAATATAACTTGAGAGAACTATGTAGAGTAGTTCGCATACCACATCTAACTGCCGACATAAGAACTGCAACAACTTATTCTGGTAGCGAAAAAGTTCCAGAGTTAGTAGAAGCTGACATTAAGTCACATACTTACTCAAAAGCGAGCTTTGACCTATGGAAAAACGTTGTGCACTTAGCCGTTTCGCTTGAAGCCAAACTTAAATCCGACATTGATGTAATGGGGCTGCAAATTGCAGACGCTGCTAAGGAATTAGCACGTATGGAAAACAGTCAAATTGCAACCGTAATTGAAGCGGGAGCTACATCAGGAACTGGATACGTATGGGATGACAAAACCAATGGTATTAGTGACCACGACCCAGTATTTGATATCTTAACTGCTGAAGATACAATCTTCGGATACGGTTATGACCCAAATAAACTGGCAATGAATCACACCCAGTATATACATTTGGTGACAAACACCCACATTACATCGTTGCTTGAAAGAGGGACGATTGTAAAAACAGGTATACTACCAGCTGTTGCTGGATATCCGTTAACAATTGATAATGGTATTACAGCCGACCATGTATATCTTGTTGCAAAAGGTGCACCAGCTATCATACTAGGTGAAGGACCAGAAGTTGCTGTTCAATACGGTGACGATGACCCAAGATTCTTTACTGGGTATGCAGTGGCGAAGTTCTTGGAGCCAAAAGTAACTGTGGCAACTGCTGTTGTAGATATCTCATGTACAAGTTAAGGGGGTTAATCCATGGCAAAAACAGAAGGCATGGGAATGAATGGGCAAGTTGATATGGTTCTTCGAGATAAATTCGGATTTATCAAAGAAGAAAGAAGCGGCCCTAATGTTGTAACCAACGCAGGTATATCAGAAATTGTATTTCTTGCATGTGGTGAAGCAGGTAACGCTTGGACCCATATTGCCATCGGAACTGGTAGCACATCAGCTACAGTAACCGATACCTCTTTAGAGTCTGAAATAACTACAAATGGTGGCGCCAGAGATACTTCTACGGTTACATCCGAACAAACGTCAACTGCGGACGACACAATCCAACTTGTATCTGGGTGGAACTTTACAGGTTCTCTAAATGTTAGAGAGTCTGGCGTTTTCAATGCAGGTGCAGTTGGTGATATGTTGTGCCGTCAAACGTTCACAACTTTGGCAGTGGATGATGGTGATTCTTTAACAATCACCTGGAAAGTGCAGCTAGACCAAGCTTAAACGTAAAACACATCCGGGTAAGGTTCGCCTTACCATTTTTTTTTCTTTGGGGCGTGTACTTCGTGAACGGTGTAGAGAAAGCAATAGCTGAAGCTCATCAATTATGGCAAGACTTTATAGAGTTGATTAAGGAGAAATAAATTAATGCCAGGAAAAAAAAATACTGCCTGGCTTGAGAAGCTTGCTAAATGGCAAGGAAAAATTGATGAAGTAGTAAAAGAGCTCAATAAAAACCAGGATGAACTTGAAGCGCGTATGGTTTCACTATGGAAAGTACATGCTAGTTGTAGAGAGCAAATGTTAACGGATATTGCTAAATTAAAAAGTGGCGCACAATATAGACAAAACCGATGGGCTAACATTGATAAAATTATTATTGCTGTGGCATCTGCAATTGTGACAGCAATTATTATAAAATTATGGCCAGCCTAATAACCAACTTTATATAGAACCTGTTGTGATATTTTTTTTTTGAAAGGTAAATGTCATTAGGATTCATCATATTTATTTTAATTACGATTGGGTTTTTTGCAGGCCTTGCAATTTATTATAGACATAATATTGAGTGGTTTTTTAAACATAATATTGAGTGGTTGAAACGAAATTGGAAAAAAGTTTTGGCTGGTGGTTTAGCTCTATCGTTTTTAACAGGTGGCGCTGCTCTACTTTTATCAGGCCCGGGGCCTGAACCTGAACCTATACCGAGTGAACCTGAAATTTGGATTTATCCTGAATTACAGCCATATCAAATATATGCGTCGCCACAAATAAACTGGGGTACTTTTTGGAATGTCTTTAAAAATCATAGTGCATGGTTACTCGAAGGGTGGAATCCTTCAACGGAGGAATGGCAGAATGCTAATAGCCTTTTAACAGTGCACCGTGATTATCCTACTAATGATACATGCAAACTTGGGTTGGAGTTCACAACACCTGATAATGGTATTACCACTGATTGGCGATTTACTCTTGTTATTGATTATGCCCTTAAACAATATGCAAATAGAACTGGCATGTATGAATATACCCTAACATATGAAAATGCTGGTAACACATTTAATGTTATTTTCAACTGGAGCGACATGCTTTCATATAGTGGGTTACAATTTACCCATGGTACAAAAGTTTATAATGGTAATAATTGTTTTTGGTTTAGGGTTAGACGAGATAATGTGCCCCCGAATTTTCATGTTGATATTGACCCATATTATCAAGTATATGGCAACACCATCACTATACCAGATGCAAACGCAAGGTGTCTTGCTATGCAGAGTAATGGAACACTTGTAACAATATTTTATCAATCTAATACTCTTTATGTATATAATAGTGAGGATGAAGGTAAGACATGGAATGAACTAACTAATGTCACTGGAATGTGTACTTCGCCATCCATGGCTATTGATAGTAATGACATAATTCATATTATATCAGATGAATCAAATTTATTTTACACTGCTTATGTTAATTCAACTGATTGGAATAAAAGAGAGATTGATGCTGAGCTGAGCGATAACCCTGATATTGCCATTGACAGCAATGATAATATACACGTCGTTTATGAGAAACCCACTGAGGGGGCAAGTAATGACGACCAAGTCGCCTATATTAATAGCAGTGATGGCGGTAGGTCTTGGAGCACAGTTCAAATTCTTACAAATGAATCTGACGTTGATGATGATGAATGGTGGCCGAGTATTGCTATTAATTCGTCTGACAGCATTCATGTTACTTACCAAATTGAGGATTATGTTGCAGCTGGTGCTTCTTCCCTGGCTCATATATACAGTGATGATGGCATCTCATGGAGTGATTGGGATGGGGATATAATTTCAAATGCCACATCTACAGCTGACGTTTATCATCCCACGGGTCTTGTAGTGGATGATAATGATGTTTTAATGACTACATGGCTTAGTGTGCCATTCTCACTTGATTATATAATGTATGCCTATAATGATAGTTCAGGATGGGTTAACGAAACAGTGTTAGATATAGTTTCAATTCCTGATGTTCTGTATAATCCCGTATTGGCTCTTTCAACTTTTTATGATTATAATTATATAGTTACTGAGTATGGAAGATATGTTAGTGCTAGTGAATGGACAGTTAATCTTACATATCTTTGTAATAATACAACTGCCTGGTCAAATTCGATTAACATAACACATTGGGGGAAGGATGATGATTCGGGTTATATGTTGCCAAATCCAATGCGTGCATACTATCCAATTATCAATGGCACCCATACTAATATGCCAGCTGCGGGATTTTGTTGTGTATATCGTAATGGGTCTAGCAATACTTTAAGTTTCTACAAATCCGACGATTTGTCATTTATACCACCACCCTCTGAGCCATATGTTTATACTTTTTTTGAAGCACCATCTAATAGTTTTGGTTTCAGCAGTGGTTGGATTAAAAGTATTAATTGGTCTTATTATTGGTCTCTTTGGGAGAATAGTAGTGATTGGAAACTTGAATACACGAGCAAGTTGGGTGACTCTTGGGAGGATTACACAGGCTATCTAATTTTCGATAAGATTAGAACAGAGGGTTTGGAGAAACAGTTTATTAATTTTACTGCACCAAGTACTGGTTATTATCGTGCTAATTTTACTGTAACTGGTGATATAACCAACGCTAGTTTTAATGGTAGTCATCATGAATATCAGTTTTCGTTGGGTATTCCTGATAGTGGGGAGGTTTATCATGTTTATTACAACTGGTCTGATATAATCCATAGTAGTTGGAATGATTACATTATTTATGATTATGGTGTCAATGATTCTGGTTTGTATCTTGAGGTTCTGATAACATCTAAAATCAGCAAGAATAGTTTTATAAGTCTTGACCCTGTGTTTGGTAATCAGAATACTGGTACGACTATTGACCGTGATAACTTGCATGGGACATTGTTTACTGTATCTGTTCCTTGTGAGGTTACTACGCTTCATGCTTATACTACTGAGGATGGTGGCTGGAAGGGTGCAAGTGCAGTGGCACTTTATAATGATGATGCTACGTTGGTTGTTGGTAGTAGTATGTATGAGTATGATGTTACAAGTAATGGTTGGGATACATATGATGTAGTTGATACAGTTATTGGTGCTGGTGATTATTATATTGTTTTTGCTGGTGAACTTGCAAGTGGTAAGCATATAGGGTTGGATTATAGTGCTACGAGTTGTACTTGTGCTATTGACACGGGTAATAATGTGAATAGTATTTGGCCTGACCCATGGGCGCAGACTAATGATGGTAATAATTATTGTTACAGTCTGTATGCAACATATACAGCAGTAACTCCTAATCAAACAGGAGAGATTCCAATAGATGATGCTACTGGTCAAGTTTTGAATCCTACATTACAAATAACTGTTGATGACCCCAATGATGATTATTTATTTGCTACTTGGCATACAAATGAAACAGGTACATGGGAATCATTTGCATATAATAATAGTGTTAATACAGGTAGTGGTGCAGCGAATATAGAGCAAACAGATTATACAAATTACTATTGGTCTGATGCAGATAGATTATTGGGTACTGATATTGATGTAACGGGTGCTGCTGGTGGTGAAAACGGTATTTTTTGTTATATAAAGGCAATATCAAATGTTACTGGTCGTTTGGATAATATTAGTGTAGATATTAATTCTGGATGGACAAGTGGTGAAAAGTTAAAATGTTTGATATATGATGATGATGGTTATCTTGTAGCTGAGACAGAAGAAAAAGATGAAGGTGGTGGTGGTTGGATTGTTTTTAATTTTACTAATTATTCTCCGATTATTTATGCGGGTGTTAATTATTCAGTAGGTCTTTTTATAGATTCAGAAGTGTTACTTGAATATGGTCTTACAGATTATAATGATTGGTATGGTGGTAGGTTAAAGGAAAGTATGACTTATCCAACACCAGAAAATCCTTTAGACTCACCTGATTCTGCAGATTGGGATAATTCTTATGTAATATATGCAAATACGAGTGAAATTCTTTTTAGTGGTTTCACAGCTTATAATAAGACTTACTGGTGGAGTATGAATGTTACTGATGGAACCTACTGGAGTAATGGTACATATAGTTTTACCACTGAAATGATGATACCTGAAATAGAACTAGTAACACCAGCTAATAGTAGCACAGGTGTATCCATATCTCCTACTTGTGAGGTTAAAGTATTTGATAATAGTACCAATGCAGAAGGTTTGACTGTGGAATGGTATGAAAATACA
>Ga0209427_10003654_pt1 | contig 17977 bp, 16 predicted proteins | sample DeeMarSWOR136_30_FD_187465 | JGI IMG/M metagenome (GOLD analysis project Ga0209427, IMG submission 187465) | Marine sediment microbial communities from White Oak River estuary, North Carolina - WOR-1-36_30 (SPAdes) (version 2) | ecosystem: Environmental > Aquatic > Marine > Intertidal zone >...
GACATAGGTTAATTATAATCACATACTAATTTAAATTTTAAGAAAGACGGATAAGTAAATATAATTGATATTTACTAATTAAAATTAAATTCTCATAAGATTTCTCAAATAATAAATTAAAAAGAAGAATTACTTATTTTTAATAAGAATTTTCTAATATTAAAAGAATTTCCTCTTCTAGTGAAGCAGAAAGTTTTGGATTTTCAACAATAACCCCAAGATATTCACCTGTGGAATTGAAAAAATAGAACGTAGGAATTTTTTGTAAATTAAATTTTGGATCTATGGCCTCCGGGGGAGAACGCTTTTTGTGCCAAATTTTTTCTCCAGGTTTATGTAGTGCGTTTACCATGATACCATATAAAATTTTTAAATCAACATCTTTTCTCTTCATCAATTTTACTATTTTGATCATTCTTGGGACATTTCTATTGCAATCTGGACACCAATCAGCGCCTAATGCTACGATCTTTAACTTTTCATTTTTTGTTTCTAATAATTCCCTAATTTTCTTTAAAACATCTATTTTTGGTTCATACGATTTATAATTATTTTCAATTTTAACTCCAAACTCTTTTAAATAATCTTCCGGACTCATTGTCGGAGATACAAGATCGTTCCATTTAAGATCCATTTTAGCATCCATATTTACTAGAGAGGGAGCCTGTTATAAAAAAATTACTTTAATGAATCATAAATTTTTTACAAGTAATTTGTGATTTATAGAAATAAAGCATAAAAAAAATAAATAAAAATTGAATTTTAATCCAAAAGTTAAAATTTAATATTATTATCAGAGAACCTTAATATGTTAAAAGCATTTAGAGGGAAACTATTAAATATAAATCTTTCAACTAAAGAAATATCAGTAGAACCAATAAACCAGGAACATGCTAAACTCTTTTTAGGTGGAGCTGGATATGCTTGTAGATATTTATATAATAAATTAGATAAAGATACTGATCCACTCTCTCCTAATAATATAGTAATGATCATGACTGGCCCTTTAAATGGAACATTTGCACCTAATACAGGCAGATGGGTTATTTGTTCTAAATCACCTTACACTGGAATCTGGGGAGAGTCAAATTGTGGTAGCTGGTTCGGAGCCGAAATAAAAAAAGCGGGTTATGATGGGTTGATAATTACTGGAGCTTCGGGCAAACCTGTTTATCTTGAAATTAAAGATGAAAATGTAAAAATTAATGATGCTACTTCTTTATGGGGTAAGGGTACGTATTATACAACCAAAAAACTAAAAGAACTATTTGGGGATGAAAAGGCAATGGTAGCTTGTATCGGTCCTGCAGGTGAAAATCTTGTAAAGTATGCAAATATTATTTCTGAAGAAAGAGCTGCGGGAAGAACAGGTATGGGGGCAATTCTAGGCTCTAAAAAATTAAAAGCAATAATTGTGAAAGGTACGAATGTAAAACTAGAAGTAGATGAACCTGAGAAATTGAAAGAGGCAATAATTAATGCAAGGAACACTGTTAAAGCGTCTTTTGCGACACAAATGCTTTCGGCTTTAGGAACTTCTGGTGGTTTAGATATGTTTAACACAACAGGAGAATTGTGTATTAAATATTTTTCACAAGCTCAATGGGAAGGAGCATATAATATTTCAGGTGCTACAATGGCAGAAACTATTTTAACAAAAAATAGATTTTGTCACTCTTGTGTTATTGGTTGCGGGCGCCGAGTTGCTATTAAAGAAGGTCCATATAAGAAGGATGAAATTGAAGGTCCTGAGTATGAAACTATTGTAAGTTATGGAAGTTTGATTTTAAATAGTAATTTGGAAGCAATTGTTCATCTTAATTCACTGAGTTTTGATTACGGGATAGATACTATAAGTTCTGGTGGAATTATTGCTTGTCTAATTCATCATTATGAGAAAGGAAAAATCTCAATTCAAGATATAGATGGTCTTATACCTAAATGGGGTGATATTAAATTTGTTGAAAATTTGTTACATAAAATTGTCTTTAGAAAAGGAATTGGAGATATACTTGCAGAAGGATCGGATGTATTTGCTAAAAATTTTAACATTTCTCAGGAAGAAATTGCTACAGTTGTAGGTTTGGAAGTATCCTACCATGATCTTCGCTCTAATTATGGAATGGCAATAGCCTATGGTATAGGTGGAGCCTATAGAGGCCCTTCTCATAATGCATGCGATCCTTATTTTACTTTACTCGGGGTACCTTTAGAAGAACTTGGTATTGATGTTATTGATAAATATCGGGATGATGAGGAAATGGCTAAATATTGTAGTATAGATATGGATTATCGTGCGTTATATAGTTCTTTAATTATGTGTTCTTTTTGTAATCCTCTCCCCTCTCAGAATGCTGCGATTATTGAAGCTGCAACGGGTATAAGTTTCGGATTGAAGGAGATAAAGCTATTCGGAGAGAGAATTTTAACTTTAAAGAGGATGTTCAATATTAAAATGGGATTAACTGCGGAGGATGATAAACTTCCTGCCATTCTATTACGTCCTTTTACTAATGGAGGTTCTGCGGGTAAATCTCCGGATTTTTTTAAATTAAGAAGACTGTTTTATAAATATCGTGGTTGGGATCCGAAATCAGGTAAACCAAATATGAACAAGCTCAATACTCTAGGCTTAGATAAGCTTTAAGCCGATTATCTTATTAGAAGAAAAAGAAAAGATTTTGTAAGGGATCTCCTAAATTTTTTCCTTGATATTCAGATTATTAGAACTTATCAAGTTTTTTAATAGAAATAGAGCACCTTTTTTATCTAAAGGTTCATTATTATTTCCACATTTAGGGCTCATGATACATGCAGGACATCCATCAAAACTTTTACAACTACATGATTCTATTAATTGGTAACTAATTTTCAATAAATTAGGTAAATTGTTATAAAGTAATTCAGAAATACCAATTCCCCCCCTATATGCATCATAGATATATATAATAGGTTTCTGTTTTACAGGATCAAAATCTATAGAGACGCCTCCTAAATCCCATCGTGAAATTTGTGTAAAAGCGGGTGCCATAGCAATCATTGCATGTTCTATTGCATGAATTGTACCTCCTAGATCATATTCTGCTAATTCTAATTCTTTTTGAAATTCAAATGGAATTTCAAACCAAACAGCTTGAGTTTCAAATTCAATGATGGGTATATTGTTCAGAGGGTGTCTTGATAAAGTTTCTTGTGTTAAAGTATCAATCATTTTATATGCATAATATTCATGTTCTACTTTAACTCTTCCAAAAAAGGATTCAATACTACTATTTGGACCAATTGATCTACTAGAATAGGTTTCAAGAGTGGTAATTTCGGTGTGTTTAAGGGACTGAGTAAAAAATTCAACGTCTGCTCTTGAAAGATATACTATACGTGCTTCAATGTCTAACTCTTGTACTATATACGTTTCTGCTTCGTAAAGATAAACTGCCCCTGGATGAAGGTCTCGAAATACATAACTTTCATCTTCAACCGTTAATAGTTGTTCATTATTGGCGATTTTTAATATAACTTTATAAGTTTTACTTGAAAGATCATTTAAACCATATTTTTCATTTGGAAAGAAGGAGCCTTTCCAATAAAATTTATCTCTCCGTTTCATTAATAACGATTCTGAAACAAGTTCATTTAGGCAATTTTGAAATAAATCTTCATTCTGAACTCCAAATTTATAATAATCCTCAATTTTTAGAGGTATTTCTTTCGATGCGCAACATAAATGATTTCTAAGAATATACTTATTACTTAAAGTAATTAAAACTTCTTCTTGGATGGGTCCAAATAATTTATCAGGATTATGAATATAAAATAAATCTAATGGATTTTGCATCGGTATCAAAGTAGAAATGGATAAATCACTCCCTCTCCCCGACCGACCAATTTGTTGTTTAAAACTTGAAATAGTGCCTGGAAAACCTGAACTAATAGTAGCATCTAAGGATCCAATATCTATTCCCAATTCAAGAGCATTTGTAGAACTAATGCCTATAATTTTTTTACTTTTAAAATTTTGTTCTATTTCTCTCCTCTTATTCTTACTGATACCTGCTCGATAACTAAAAATTTTGTTTTTATAATGAGGTAATGCTTTTCTTATCCAAATGGCCTGTAATTCAGCCATTTTTCTGGAGAGAGTAAAAGTTAAGGTTTGGATACCTTGTTTATATCTTATATGGCTCATAAACAAGTTTTTGGTCTCTTGATGAGCAGAACGATATTTACCAGATACACTGTCATAGGGCAAATCCCAGAGTATTACTTTTTTAGCACCTGATGGAGAATCATCTTTATCAACTATAAAGACTTCTTCACCAGTTAATTTCTCGCAAAATTCCTTCGGATTATGGATTGTAGCACTTGATAAAATCCATATAGGTTTTACATTATAAGATTCAAGGATTCTTTTAAATCTTCTTAATAGTAGAGCAAAATTAGAACCAAAAATCCCCCTGTATATATGAATTTCATCTAAAACAATATATTTTAAATTCGTACAAATCCTCTTCCATTTTTGTTTAAACCATGGTAAATAGAAATGTAATCCATATGGGTTAGTAAAAATTATATTTGCATTTGTTAAAACTTGTCTTTTTTCATTCGGTTCTACATCACCATCATAAACTCCGATTCTGTTTTCCTTTATATTAGTATCTTTTAAAATTTTTGAGAGGATGGTAAATTGATCTCTTGCCAATGCTTTTGTAGGAAAAATGTATAATGCGGTTGTCTTTTCATTGTTTAAAATGGAGTTTAAAACGGTTAAATTATAGCAGAGAGACTTTCCAGAAGCTGTCGAGGTTACAATAACTGTATTTTTTCCTTGGCGTATTAGGTTAATTGCTTCAGCTTGGTGTCTCCATATCTTAATGTCATTATTATCTAACCACCGTTCTAATCGTTTTCTGAGAGGTTTTTCTAAATTATCATAACGTGCTTTCAATTCTGGAATATCTTCAACATGAACAATTTGCCCAGCATAATAATCCTGAGATTTAATGTAATTTAAAAAATCTTCGAAATCGAGCATAAATTGAGTCACTTGTTGAAGTATTTAATTTCAATTAAAAATTTCAAAGGAGAATGGAATTTATAATTTTTTTTTAATAATTTAAAAAAATTTATAGAAGAATAATTTATTTTATTTCTAATAAAAAATCTTTAATTGAGATTAAATCGAATATTTAAAAATCACTTAATACTCTTTAAAAATGTCTCATTCTGACTGGAAGAAGATAGATTTTCAAGATTTTATTAATAAATATAATAAAAGTCTGATCATAGAAATCGCGCCAAAGATCCTCTTTTCAAAAAAAGATAAAGAACCAGAATCATTCTATTCTTTAATAACATCTTTCTTTCTCACAGGATCATTATTTATTTACATAGCTATATCAATAATTTTTAATTTAATCTTTTTCACCTTAGTATTTTTTATTATAATAAATGTAGTAATCGTGGTTGTAGATATCTTTTTCATTATAAATTATCTTCTTTCAAATATATCGATAAAACTTATAGAATGTTGGGTTGAAATTTATGAGGGTGTGAGTCAGGAAAACAAAACTTTCTACTGCTTTTCCTATTATCCAATTTTTACTGGCAAAAGCCATCCAAATAAAGCAAAAAATGCAATTTACAAATTATATCAACAGGAGGTGCTAAATTCTAAAACTGATGTGACTCAAATTGAAATTTATATTAGCATTTCTCAAGAAGCTTCTTTAAATTATGATATAATTGGATATTTCTTTCAATATGGTGAAGGAGTTCCCTTTAAAGAAGAAAAAGTTAACAGAAATTCATGGAAATTTTTTCCTTTTGAAAAAACCTTAAACGAGAATTATCTTGCTACAGCTAATTGGGATCACCAGTATGAATGGCGCAATGACCTAGAACTTGATTTTGATAAACTTCATTCATATGCTCCATGGGTACTTCAGATTTGGAATGAAGATAATTTAAAACCTTTAACCGAACAATTTAAGTCGCAAATCTTCTGGGAGCTGAGAAGATTTGAACCATTTCCAAAATTAGAACCATGGAAGGGTAATATACACTCCCAAACCTATGAAAGTTTTAAAGCCTATAAAGATATCCAAATGATGAATGAAGCAATAGAACGAATTATTGGTATCGATGTGGAGATAAAAAAGGTAAAAGATATTAAAAATAAATTATTAGAAATTAAAGCATATTTTAGAGATTTAATCTTACAATAGAAGAAAGTTTAAAGATTAACATATAGGAATTGAATTAAAAAATATTGGAAAAAAAATACTAAAAATTGAGGCAATAGTAATGGAATCTTTACAAACGTTAAATAAACTTGAAATAGAGACAAACAATCTATTTTATGATAAAAAGTCTGAAATCTTATCAGCATATCTACTTGATTTCATATTTATTGGTACATATAAAAAGTCTACAAAAATACAAAAAATTTTAGATGATATTTATCAATCCTTGGGAGCTACCCAATTGAAAAGAGAGGATCTTAAGATCATTGATTTTGTTTCACTTACAGCCATTTCAGAAAAGACAAAGTTAAAAAATTTGAAACTGATTTCGAAAAGAGAGAAAGAAAAAAAGGATTTAGAAAAAGAATTGGTCAAAGAAATGCAATTGATAGATGAGGAAGTTAGATTAGAGCCTACAAAGGAATTAGACAAGCGTAAGAAAGCAAAAAAGGATTTTATATATGTAGCAAAAGAAAAAGAAGAAGCAATATTATATGAGGATTATGATGAGGAATTAGCTAGTGAAGAATATAAAGCAGAGGAAGAATTTGTAGAATCTAAGAAAGCTGAGGCTGCTTCAGAACGTTTACGTTCAACGCCTCCTCCGCCAAGAGCAGGGGGGCCTGTTCCTAAATCTGCTCCTGCAGCTCCTCCTCCACCTCCAGAAGATGCATATGCAGGTCCGGGAGCTCCACCCGTAAGGAAATTTCGTGATGAGGAGGTTGAACCGTCATTGATTGCTCCAGAAGAGCCAAAACCGACAGTTTATGAAATAAATATGGGGCTTCAATATTATTCAGTGATGATGGAAAAAACAAGTTATTTATTTTATGTGTATTTCTCACATAAAGAACTGAAAATTGTTGATGAGGAGGGTAAGACGATATTTGAAACAACCTTTAGAATAGAAACGACTAAAAAAGAACCTCCTATCGTAGATTTAAGGGTAGAAGGTGAAGGATTTGAAGTACATCCATTAAATGGTAAGGTTGAGATTAAAAAAGATGCAGTAAATCCACCAGTTATGATCTTCTCAGTATTACCCGTAAAAAAAGGAAAAAGAACCAAAAAACAGAAAAAAGAATCAGAAAGACGATATTTACACGTTTATATTACATATGAGAACAAGGTTATTAATCACTCAATATTATCGATTATTGTCCAACCGAAACATTTTCGTTTGGATATTGGGCCAATTCATTTAAATATCAGTAAAAGGGCTGCAGCTATCATTTCATTTCTTTCTGTTATAATTGCTGCTGGTTCATTAATATATACTCTCTTTTCAATAGATCCTACCTCGTCTTTCGTTGATATCGTAAGTAACTTTGCTCCAGGATTAGGATCGATTCTATTTTTTGTAATCTTTTTGGTAACCTTATTTAAAGAGGGAATTTATCCTCTTAAAGAAAAAATTAGTTATTTCCTCAATTTCGATAAAACTGGAATGCTAATTAAATAAACTTTCTTTATTACTTTTTTTAACTATTCTTTTTAATAAATGCCCAGAATTTGCGTTTAAATTGGCTTAAATCAATATCTTTTAACTTAATTAAAAATAGAGGACGTTTAGCAATAATGGGAAAATTCTGAATCTTTAGACTTTTAATTAAACCTGCCTTTTCAGCTTTATCAATCATAATGTTACTCATAATACTGATATAATTTGAATCACTGACAGTTGAAATAATTGAATCATTATCATTAATTTCAAGCTCAATATCTAACTTTTCATAATCAGGAAATTGGCTTTTAAAAGTATCTCTCATTCCTGATCCTTTTTCTCTCCATACAAAGGGATAATTAATTAGATCTTCAAATTTTACTTCATTATTATCATCTTTTAACAAAACATGATTCGGGGAACAGATAAATTTAAACTCGTCTTCTCCAATTTTAATATAATCATAGTCATCAATATTATAATTCATGAAGCTCCCAATTCCTGCAAAATCTACCATTTTGTTTTTTAACTTTTCAATAGATTTTTTAGAGTTATTTATTAGTATCTTAAAGTTCACGTTTGGATGATTATTTCTGAAATTGGCTATGAATTTTGGCATTATGTGAGATCCGGGAATAGTTGAAGCTGATATGATTATTTCTTCAAATATTTGAGAGCGGAACTCTTTAAGTTTCTCCTCTGCTTGGTTAAATAAATCTAATATTTGTTTAGCATAATCTAATAAAATTTTTCCTGCTGCTGTAAGTTCAAATTTTTTAGTAGTCCTGTCGATTAAAGTAATATTACCAAAATACTTTTCCAGCTGTGAAATTTGATGTGATAACGTTGATTGGGAAATTGGGAGATCTTTTGCTAATTCAGAAAAGCTCCTATATTCTATTAATTTAATATAATTCTTTAAATATTCAGTATTCAAAATTGTTATCTCCACATTATTTCTTTCTTTAAAGAGAGCCTAATTAAGTATAATAAAATGATGGATTTTATTAATTTTTTATTTATCAATATTTTAAATAAATTATTACGAAAAAATTATTAAATGTTTTTTTTTTATTAATATTATATAGATATGCTTTAATCAAATTTGAAGGATAAAACATGGATAAAAAGAACAAATTTTTCACAGTAGTAATTGGGAATGGTGCTTATACTTCAGAGAGACCATATACAATGTTAAGATTTGCTTATACTGCATTACTAGAAGGGCATAAGGTTAATATCTTCCTTGTCGAGGATGGTATATTTGTGGGAAAAAAAAACCAGGATCCTTCAACCTACGATAATGTAGGTAAATGGATGGCAGATGTTATAGAAGAAGGAGCTAACGTCAAAGCGTGTGGTGTGTGTATGAAAGCTAGGGGTTTAGTAGAGGAAGAGTTAATGGATGGCATTTCTAAAACATCAATGCACGGATTTGTAGAAATGTGTGAAGAAGCTGATCAGGTTTTATTTAGTTAACATGACGAGAGGGGATTATATTATATGGGAAAGATATTTCAATTAGATTGTAATGGCTTGGTATGTCCATTACCAGTAGCTAAAACAAAAAGGAAATTATTAGAAATGGCACATGGAGATATACTTGAAATTACAGGAGACTTTGCGGAAGCAGGTGAGAATATTAAAAGATATATCGATAAGATTGAAGATAAAATAGTCGATTTCAAAGTTGATGGAGAAAATTTTCTAATTAAAATCGAGAAATCTTAAATTTAAATTACTCATAAAGCTGATTATATAATCAAAAATCAACTTGTTTTTTTTAGAATTCACTATTTTATTTTAAAATAGCTGTATTTATTAATTCACTTAATTCTAAGCTTTTATTCTTACCATAAGTATTTTCATCCGCCATTGTAATAGAAAATAAATGATCATCTCTGGTCTCAACTTTTACGACATGAATCTTTCTATTTTTCATAGGATATGCTTTTTTTATTTTTGATAGAGGAATTATAAAGCCTTCATTAAATTTGTCAACTGAAGAGCCTATTTCTGTTAAATTAATATTCGACTTTTTTATAAGGGATAATTCTTTTTCTGTTAAAATTATTTTCCCAAATTCCATTTTGAATTGCCAATTCTTTTCAACTTCTCCTTCACAGAAATACCCTTCCGAAGTATATAGTAATGACATGGTAAACTTATTTTTTTTCTTAAATTAACTAAGTATTATATCTCCTTTTTGTATTTTTAATTTATCTATATCTAACGTTTGATTTTAAATTGTTGAATTGATTCATGTTTAAGCACGCAAAGATTTTTTAATGCTATCTTAGATAATAATTTTAAAGCTATTTATAATAAACCTAACAAACATTTTTCTATACGGACTAAAATAAAGTAAAATAAATCTTTTTATTAAAGGTATTAAAATATAAGAGAGCGTGTTAAAAATATGTCGCTACAAAAAACTAGAGAGTTTATTCTACAAGAAAAAATGATTTCCTTAACCGATAAAGGTAAAATAATGAATCTTGATAAAGAGGTTATTGGAAGTTTTCGAGGTAAATTAATAAAAATAGGTAATACTTACCGAATAAGGGACAATGACGAGAATGCTATATTGACTGTTCATGAAAAAGTGATTTCGATGCGATCAACTTACAAATTCTATAAAGGTGAAGAACAAGACGAAGATAAATATATTGGAAAATTGAAAAGAAAACTTGTGGCGGTTAAACCTAGCTATTGGTTTGAAGATCCAAGTGAAAACAAGGTCTTTACAATGAAAGGCAATATATTTACCTTGAAATTTAAAATTTTAAAAGATGGTAAAGTAGTTGCTGAAATCCATAAAAAATTATTTAAAAGTCTTCTCAAAGGTACCTATGGAGTAAAAATGTCGCCAGATTTAGATGACGATTCTGCAATGCTGGTATTAGGAATAGTCTTGATGCTCCATCATGAAAAGGAAGAAAATAGATAATTTTATCAAATTTTTTAGTTTTTTCTTTATTTTTTTTTTACTATTTTTTTTTATCTACAAACCCATATATTTATAGAAATATTATGTATTACTGAAAAAAGAAACTTCCGAACGCTATAATTAAATAGCCTAACGCAAATAGAGCAGAAAAACCAATAATTGTAAGAATAAACGTATAAATCCTTGTGAATTTCATGCTAATTACACCCGAAAAATACCCCTTTTACACTCTAAATTATTTAAATAGAATATAAATAAGTTATGAATATATTCTATAGGCTAAGAAAAATACTATTTTTTATATTTATAATACCCTTTGATTAGAAAGATAACAGAAAGAAGCGTAAATACAATTGTTCCAATGGAGATTAAAAGAATTCTAAATAATGGAGGAATAATTTTATTTTCAACATCAAATGTACTTATAATTGTTGCGATAACGGTAGAAAATGTTAATATATTCAGGATAAAGAGAATCCAATTAATTTTATCCTGCATTTCAGATGTCAATAAGTTAATTGATTCTGAAAAATATGTTTTAAGAAATTCTAATTGTTCTTTAATCTCATTCGTCAAATTATCAGTTTGCCAAGCAACCCATACCCCTTTGTAAATCCTCATATCAAGAGCATCATCACATAAATTAGTTGGATTTGTTTCAAATAGAAAAAGATATACTGCTAAATGTTCCTTCCGAAGTTTTTTTAAGTCTTCAGTCAACTCTTTATCTTTTAATGCTAATCTATTAATAACCCTATTAGATAAAATCTCTGACAAAATCGATAAATTTGACCAGTAAAGAGTAATTAATCGCCATAGCCAACGAACTCTATTAATAGTTCTTTCAATATCTGAAATAGACCCATTAAAGGCAGCAAATTGACCGTCATAACCTTCTGCGATAGACAAAACATCTGAAAATGCTGTATAATCTTCATCTTTATTTATTGCTCTTCCAATAAACGACTTGATCATTAAATTAAATTCAGCTTCGGATAACTGAATAGATGAAAATTCATTAGATTTTACAATAAGATTAATACCATATCCGTTTAATTTTCCAGAAAATTCAAATGAGGATTTTTCAAGATATTGATGTTTTTGATATTCAACTAACAAATCTTTTATCAATGGTACAGCAATATTCTCCCATTCTCGATAAAAGATCATTTTTCCTTTATCTCGTAAATTATGATGTATAAACTCCCCAAATTCTAATAATTGTCCTAAATGATTAAAATTCTTAATATTAATTTTTATCTTAAAATCTACTGAACCAAGTCCCCAATCCAAGTACCAAACTGATTCTTCTACACTATTAATTTGAATTAAATCACGATATTTATTACTTTCTTGTAACCATATACTTAATTCTTCATTTTGAATAGATTCGCCGAGTAAAAAGCAAACTTTATTTTTTCTTACTAATGAGGGAATGTGATTATCTTCATTAAATTCTTTACAACTCCACCTAAATTTGCTATCCACTTGATTTAATTTTTGACTTATCTTTAGAAATATCTCTTTTCTTTTTATTGAGGAAATTGGATAAATATTTAAACCTAAATGAAAGGGAAAGGTGAGAAATAACTCGATCTCTGAATCCATTTTAAAAGGAAATTCAACCATAAAAACACCTATGAATCTATTTTTATAATAATTAATAAATAGGGAATTTCATCAATATAAAGCTTTTGATTGATAGTTTTACACTTTCATAGATTAGTTGAAAATTAAAGTAATTTAAGTGGATAAAAAAAATTTTAAAAAAAAAACAATAAAGAAATGTTTTTTAACGCTTCATTTTTGCTGAAACCCAATCATAGTAACCTTTATCTTCCATAACTTTAGGAATTTCAGCAAAAAACTGAGCTGTGATATCTTTTACGTGTTTTGCGGCAATTGGATGGAACATCATGGCAAGATCTAACCCTACAAGGCTTAAAGCAAGAGCATTTATAATTTCCCATACTGGACCTCTATATTGTCTTAAACCCCAATCAGGTGCTTGCTTTTCGCTCATCCATGCTTCACGAGCACCCCAAGCATTAGTTGTACCTCCACTTATTGGGTAGGCTAAATCTTCCTCACCTAAAAGTCCAGCTATGCGCATTCTTTGATATATACTGAATGAATACTCCATCCCATATCCTAATGTTGCGCATGTGGGGTCCATAACAATACGATTCCGGGGTAGTCCTAGCTCGATCGCATCCTTATTCATTTTAATTTGATTGTTTAGGTCTAAACTTGTCCAAAGAAGGCAGTTATGATCATATTTAACTGCTAGGGGTATAACTTCTTCCCAAGTGGCTTTATCTGCGGCAGATAACATCAAAACTTCACTTTCTGACAATGCAGCTAGTTCTGTAAACATTTCAACGTCTTTCTTCTTATTCCCTGAACATCCAATTATAACCGGTACATCAACAGTTTGTAAAATATCTTCAAATAACTTTTTAGATTTGGAAATAGGCCAATCTAATGTACCGGGATCTATTCCAAGAGAATGAAAAGTTACGCACTCAGCACCAAATTTCTCAACTGCAAATTTTGCCCATTGAGCAGGATTCGCAAGGACTTCTTCATATTCTTGTTTTATGGGTTTTGGGAGCATCATCTCAGAGCCCATATCAAAAACATCATAAGTTACTAAAGGAGGATGGGGATTTCTTTTATCCAATCCAAGAAAATTATAAAAGGGTGGAACCATTTCTCCACCAATTACAGCTTTCTTTCCATTTGATCGGACAAATTCAATGGTCTGAATTGTTCCTGGGAATTCTAAATCGAGGGAAAATTTAGTGGGTGTCCATTCTGCCTTACCAATTCCGGGTAAGGTAGCTTGAGCTGCGGCTTGAACAATGCTGGGTAGCATTTGAAATTCAAGATATTCTGCGAATAGATCTACATCCTGTAATTCAATTTCTTCTGTATCTTTCATTAGTTTAGCTAATTTCTTACTAATCTCATCGAATGAAATTTTTAATCACGTTAGTTTATTATTTATTTTGATAGATAGGCTATTGTTGTATCGAATTTAAAATTATGTGATAAGAATCGATCAAGGATCGCCTGAAAGCGCTAAATTCTACTGTTTCGAGAAAAAAAATAGCGGGGAAATTTTTGAAAATGATCTTTTTTTAAATAGGAATGATTTTCGAAATTCGACATTGTTAGTTAGATATTCAAATTTAAAAGAACAATATTCTAAAAAAGGTGTAGGGATTTAAGATTTCGAAATTCTTTTTCTCACGGTTAGAAAAAACAATCCTACCACCAAAAGAATTGAAAAAATGATTATATTAGTCTGATATCCTGGGATTATTGGTAAATAATATCTTGTTAAATCTTTATTACTAGAAAGGAAAAAAGTATCTGGTCCATTTTCAACTAATATTAGTTGAATATAATAAATTTTAGTCTCTGATACGGTATAATTTATATAAGGATTATCGGATAGGCTATAATTGATTGCTTTATTAAATATTTCATCTCTTAGAGTTTTATCTAAATTAACAAATGATTCATTAGGGCGATTATCAAACAAAAATAATGTAAAATTTCCATTTTCGCTATGAGTTATGTTTATTTCAATATTTTCTCCTGCTTCTAAGTCCAATAGGAAAAAGACTGAGATACCATCATTAATGTTATCGATGTGAGTAAAAGCTAAAATCTGAGTAACGGGGAATAAAAGAATAAATAGTGTTATGGATAAAGAAAAGAACTTATATTTCATGGTTTTTCCTTTAGCTCATTTTGAAATAATTATAATTAATATTAAATATTGAAACTAATTAAAACTTTAAAATTTCCTTATAGTGATAAAATATAGTTAATCTAAGTAGAAGATATTTAGCGATTTATAATGATAGAAATTTATTTCTATATGGTTTTCATTTTATAATTATTAAGTACTAAATAGAATTTAGAAATGGGAGAATTTTTGTATAATGAACAAATTAGTTTTAGAGAATTTAGATTTTGAAAAACATCATGGGTTAGGTAATGATTATATTATTATAAATAATTTAAAATGGGAAATTCCAGAGGAAAAAAAGAAAGATTTAGCAAAAATTCTGTGTAAACCTCACTTCTCAGTAGGCGCAGATGGTTTATTGTTTATCTCTCCTTCAAAAAAGGAGGATATCCGTATGCAAATGTATAATCCTGATGGCTCTGAAGCTGAAATGTGTGGTAATGGAATTAGGTGTTTTGCAAAATATATTTATGAAAATGATATTTTTAAACGTAAAAAGATAAAAATTGAAACTCTTAAAGGAATTATTTATGCTGATTTAAATATTGTTAATAATATTGTGAAATCTGTAAAAATAAATATGGGAGCTCCCATTTTGGATTGTGAAAAGATTCCGGTTAATGTCGATGAGGATTTAAATAAATGTATTAATGAAGAAATTGTTGCCTTAGATAGAGTATTCAAATTTACTTCTGTATCGATGGGCAATCCTCATACTATAATTTTTTTAGACGAAATCATAAAAGATGATGATTTAAACAAATATGGAGCATTATTAGAAAGCCATCATTACTTTCCCAGTAAAACCAATGTTGAATTTGTAAAAATTCTTTCGAAACAGGAAGCAATTCTTAGGGTTTTCGAAAGAGGGGTAGGAATAACTCAATCTTGTGGGACTGGGACTTGTGCAGCAGTTGTAGCCGGAACAATTTTAGGTTTATTCGATAGAGAAAAACCCATCACAGTTCATAATGATGGTGGGGATTTGATTATCACTTTTGATGGTAAAAATGTTTTCATGGAAGGTCCTGCCGAAAGGGTGTTTAAAGGATTAATCGAGAGAATTGAATTTTAAAGTGGTTTTTAATAAATCTGTTTGAGTTGAGTTAATTTTGGATTATGAAATCTGGTTAAGAAGGAAGGGTTTAGAATATAGAGATGAGATTTTATTTTTTGCAAACTTGAATACTATAGAGCTTGCAGAACATAATGGTACACCGGTTTATGTAATTAGTGAGGGATTAATTCGAAATCGTTATAGATTATTAAAAGATGTACTAAATTCAAATTATAAAAATAATGATATACATTTTGCAGTAAAAGCTAATTCTAATTTATCTGTTTTAAGGATTTTATATTCTGAAGGTGCACTTTTTGATTGCACGTCAAAAGGGGAAATTTATACTTGCTTTAAAGCAGGAATTCCTTCAGAGAGGATAATCTATACAGGAAATATGTTTACCAATGATGATTTTGAATTTGCTGTAAAGCAAAATGTGATAATCAATCTTGATAGTCTTAGCCAACTGGACAGGCTAAATAGAATTTATGATAAGGTCGGAAAAGAAAGGTCCATAATTTCATTCAGAATTAATCCTGAATTTGGAGCAGGACATCATGCTCATACTATAACAGCAGGTAAAGATATTAAGTTTGGCATTTTAGAAAATCAGATTCTTGAAGCATATAAGAAAGCAAAAAGCTTAGGATTTCAAAAATTCGGAATTCATCAACACATTGGCTCTGGAATTATTAATCCTCATGATTTTGAAAAAGCTACAGAAGTTTATTTGTCAATAGTGAGAGAATTAGCAAATAACTTAAAAATAACATTTGAATTTGTTGATTTTGGTGGTGGCTTGGGTATTCCTTATCGTCCTGAAGAATCTCCTTTAGATTTAGAGATTTATAGAGATGTAGTAATTCAACCCTTTAAGGAATTAGTCGCAGAAGGAAATGTAGGGGAACCTACTTTTAAAATAGAACCCGGTAGATATTTAGTGGCGGAATCAAGCATTATTTTAGCTCAAGTAAATACTATTAAAAATAATGGTTATAAGCTGTTCGCAGGAGTGAATGCGGGATTCAATACTTTAATACGCCCCACAATGTATGGTTCTTATCACCACATTATTCCGTGTAATAAGAAAAGTAAAGAAGATAAATTAAAATATGATATTGCAGGACCTATTTGCGAATCAGGTGATATTCTTGGAAGAGAGCGCTTATCACCAGAACTTAAGGAAGGAGATATCCTTGCAATTCTTGATACTGGAGCCTATGGATTTACTATGAGTAGTCCCTATAATTCAAGGCCTCGACCAGCAGAAATTCTAATAAATAATGGAACTCCATATACTATACGTGAAGCAGAATCCTATGATGATCTCTTAAAGTTGCAGACTATCCCGGATCATTTAAAATAGCTTGATTTTTTATATCATAAAAAAGCTTAAAAACCTTCATAATTTTAATTCTTACGAGATAAAATTATAAAATTGAGAATGGTTAAGGACTGGATACCCTTTGATCATTCTTAATGAAGAGTTGGCAATATGAAATCTAACCGTTTAGATTAATGATATTACTGATCTGCTCTGATATATTTTTATAATTTTATCTCCATTTTAAAATCCTAAGAACTTTTTAAGCAAGTAAGTACCTATATTAGCAAATTTTTTCGTAAGAAATATTTAAATAATCTTCAAGCTTAGTTATTTTTACTTTTATGTAAATGGTGATTTTAATTCCAATCTTTAAACAAAAAGATATTGAGATTAATTATATCATGGAAGGAGTGGGGGAGCCTTTAGTCCTTGTTCACGGATTTGGCACGAAACTCCAAGGGTGGCATTTTCAAATAGAATTTTTTAAAAATTTAATGAAAGTTATTGCTTTAGATAACCGTGGGGTAGGTAAAAGTTCAAGACCTAATTATTCGTATTCAATGGATATGTTTGTAGAAGATATTCATAATCTATTAGTACACTTGGGAATTGATCAAAAAATTAATTTATGCGGTATTAGCATGGGAGGAATGATTGCTCAGCATTATGCTTTGAAGTATCCTAATGAATTGAAAACCTTAATACTATGTGCAACCTCAGAGAAGCTTGGCAAAGGGGCCCATAAAATTATCGATGGATTAAGAGAAATGGATAATTTATCTCTTGAAGAAAAGATGTTTATTATGTTTCCATATATTATTTCAAGAAAATTTGAGAAAAAATTACGAGAAGATAAGCAATTGCTCGACAGTATTAAGGAAGATATTGCTTTTATAACGCCATGTAAGGATCCAACCACAATTAAGGATTATGAAAATCAATCAGCTGCGGTTGAAAATCACGATACAAGCGACTTGATAGATAAGATAAGGATACCTACATTAATATTAGGAGGAAGTAAAGATAGATTAATTCCAATTTATCATCAACAATCATTACATGAAAAGATTGCAAATTCCAAATTGGAAATTATAAAAGGTTGTGGACATGCATTTACAATTGAAGATCCAAATCAAGTAAACAAATTAATCTGGGATTTTATCAAGCAACATTCTTAGTTTAAGCCTAAAA
>Ga0209427_10003656_pt1 | contig 17976 bp, 18 predicted proteins | sample DeeMarSWOR136_30_FD_187465 | JGI IMG/M metagenome (GOLD analysis project Ga0209427, IMG submission 187465) | Marine sediment microbial communities from White Oak River estuary, North Carolina - WOR-1-36_30 (SPAdes) (version 2) | ecosystem: Environmental > Aquatic > Marine > Intertidal zone >...
CGGATAGGAATTTAAAAACAAGGGTTCACCGATCACAAATCACGCCTCCTTTTCCGTTCTTTGCACTAATTCAAGAAATGCTTCCTTAACATTTTCACCTGTTGCAGCGGAAGTAGGAAAAATGATTGTGGGATCGTTAATTTCAAGATGACTGGCAATCATCTCAGGAGATAATGTGTTAGGTAAATCTTGTTTGTTAATACAAACTACATACGGTAGACATAATTCACCTACAATCAACTGGTGTATATTCTTGGCAACTGCTAAGGCTTCTTCATTAGAAGAATCAATAATCAAGAAGGCACCAGTTGCTCCTTTCCACCAGAGTCTCCAGAGAGGTTGATAGCGTTGTTGACCTCCCAGCTCCCAATTAACATAACACTTACCATTGTTCAAGGGCACCTTATAAAATGCAACTCCTGGCGTCGGCATATATACGCCAGAAGAATTTAACTGACCTTCCTCAATTACACACTCAAGACAGGATCCAAAGGTGCTTTTCCCAGCTCCTGCTGGCCCCATTAGTAAAAATTTCAATACTTTTTCTTGCTTACTTGTTACCTTTGTCTTAGATAACTGTGTAATTCCCATTACCAGTTCACCAATGACATTTGATAGCGGTCTATTTAAAGTCCGCGTTTTTGTATGCCAGCTGACGCTTCTTCATTGGAGAATAGGATATGCTGAGACTTACATTTTTAAACTGAGATTCAACGAGACGAAATCTAGAAATAAAGACGTTCGTTTGAGGTTTTAAGAAAACAGTACGCTAGTTAAGAACAAAAAATAAAGGAAAACACTTTAGAGAATTTGCATTTAACTTAATCTGCAGGAAGTCCCCTTCCGACAAGTGGGGGGTAGTTCACGTGAGTGTCTATTACAATTATTGGAGATTCAGTCAGAAAAGAAAAAGTTATAAATCTTGTATGCTTGCTCCAAGATGCGAATAGACGATTCAAAAAATCTCCTTTCTTAAAGAAAAAGAATTCGAAAGGTAAGTCTCTCAATTTGAATACGACAATAAAAGTCATATTATTTGATCAGCAACTCATTAACGGTTTCCTTTGGTGAGATATTGTTATGAATGTCCAGATACTTGAAAAGACACAAGATATGTTACGATTTATATTAGAAGATGTAGATGCCTCTTTTGCAAATGCTCTCAGAAGAGTTATGATAGCAGAGGTACCTACTTTAGCCATCGAAGATGTCATAATCATTGAAAATACATCCGCTCTGTATGATGAACTATTTGCTCATAGACTTGGATTAATACCGCTAAAGACTGATCTTGAGTCTTTTGTCTTACCGCAGGATTGCGGGTGCGGAGGAACTAATTGTCCGAGATGTTCCGTGACCTTAACTTTAGTCAAAGAGGCAAAAGAAATAGATAATCAAGGTGATAGTGTAATTGTATATTCAGGGGATCTTGTGTCGCAAGATCCTGAGGTTGTTCCAGTAAATGATTTAATACCTATTGTTAAACTGGCAAAAGGTCAACGCACAGAATTAGAAGCAATCGCGCAATTAGGAAAAGGAAAAGCACATGCAAAATGGCAACCAGTGGCGACATGTTCCTACAAATATATACCAATTATTGACCTAAATACACAAGAATGTACAGTATGCGGCGATTGTGTAGAAAGTTGTCCAAAAAGCATTCTTAGAATAGAAGAAGATAGATTAATAATTCAAAACATGTTAGATTGTATTTTATGCAAATTATGCGAGGATACATGTGATTTTAATGCAATAAAAGTACGATGGGACAATAGAATTTTTGCGTTTTCTTTAGAATCTACTGGAGCATTATCTCCTGAAAAAATTGTTAAAAAAGCTGTAGAAATACTCCAAGGAAAGGCAGAATCGTTCAAAGAAGAAATCGAACTAATTCAAGAGGGTGAAAAATCTGAAATCTACAGGTCCAACTAATCCTAATGTGCAATCTATAAGAAGATACTTACGTAGAAGTGCACATAAATGGCATGTTAGCATTTGGAAGGATGTCGACAACTATTTACAAAAGCCTCGTAGAACAAATGTAGAGGTTAATCTTAGTAAAATTAATCGTCTAACGAAACAGGATGATATAATAATCGTTCCAGGTAAAGTATTATCGTCTGGTAAACTCTTGCATCATGTTACTATTGCGGCTTTAAATTTTTCTCAACATTCAAGAGAAAAAATACTCTCTAGTGGCGGTAAATGCCTTACTCTAAAAGAACTAATAAAACAAAATCCAAAGGGATCGAAAATTAAGGTCATTACATAATAAAATTGAAAAATAATTTTAATTAATCCTTGTAATTTTAACTGAATCTCCTTCGGTGGTCTAAGAATGAATGAATTGGTCATAAACGCAGAAAACAAAACAGTTGGTCGATTATCAAGCTTAGTCGCAAAAAGATTACTACTTGGCGACAAAATTAGTATTATAAATGCAGAAAAAAGCATTATTACTGGAGATCCAAAAAGCGTATTACGAAAATATAAAGAAAGGTTACAAATAAGGACTTCAACCGCCCCATGGAAAGGACCACTACATCCACGTATGCCTGATAGATTCCTTCGTCGTATAATACGTGGAATGTTACCTTGGGATACACCTCGCGGAAGAACCGCATACAAACGACTAAAAGTGTATATGGGCACACCAAAACACCTTAAAGAGGTTCCAATCGAGTCTCTCCCTATGATCGAATGTAAAACTATCAGAAAGAAAGTCTATCTATCTGAAATATGTAAAGAGATTGGATGGTCTCCTTTAAAGAGGGAATAATATGACTAAAGTTGTACTAACATCAGGAAAAAAGAAAACGGCGATTGCCAGGGCTATAATCAGACCAGGTAAGGGTAAAATACGAATAAACAAGATTCCTTTAGAAATATTTGAACCAGAGTTATGCAGATGGAAAATTATGGAACCAGTGATACTAGCAGGTACAGAAATTATCAATCAAATTGATATAAACATCGATGTCAGAGGTGGAGGCTTTATGGGGCAGACGGATGCTGTTAGAACCGCTTTAGCAAAAGCTATATCAGAATGGACTGATAAACCCGAAATTAAGCGAAAATTCTTAGAGTATGACAGAATGCTTCTTGTTTCAGATGCCAGAAGGAAAGAACCGAAAAAATTTGGTGGCAGAGGAGCGAGACAGCGCTTCCAAAAATCCTATCGATAAACCTTACTTGAAATTAATATTTGAACATTTCAAATATGGCACCGAATAAGGAGAAAATGTCTAGATAAACAAAGTCATTCAGGTAAGAATTGTCTTAATTGAGGCGCTATTTTTCTTGCTGTCTCAAAAGCACTTAATACTTCAGATGGCTTAAAAGTTCCATCTCCTCCTTTTTGTAATGCGCACAGATCTCCATCTTGAGTAAATGTAAAGGTTATTCGACCGTTCATTGCAAATTCTTCTTTAAGACATGGATCAACTATCATAGCACCATTCATTTTTGCTAGGGTGATAGCAATAGGACGATTAACTATTGGGAGGGGAATTGTTTCTTCAAGAAGTTTAATTTTGTTATCTTTTGTGGTTTCTACCTTCGGCATTTTTGCTGTCAGAAGAGCGGACATAACTGCCAATGCAGACGCATCAATGAGATTTCCATCATGATCTAAGGCATAAATGTCAACAAAGACAATCCATACTTTTTCACCCTCAATAATACACAACTTTTTCGTATCAACAGCATGTGACTGTCTCACACCTCGGTCGACTACTCTTGCTAATTCAATCCCTACTTCTGTAGGAGGCCCACTTTCAAAGAAAGGCGAAGCAATTGGTGCAAGTTCTGCACTTACAGTGACAACACCCTCATCAGGCATATCAGGATATGGAGTACCCATTTCCATTTTAACTCCTACCACAACTCTAGTATTGCCTAAAGTCACATCAGCTGAGCCGTTCGCTTTTTCAATAATATTTGTCTTTATTGTAATTTCCCTAAAATCGTCTAGTGAACGTTCATCAATACGATTGCCCTTGTTTACAAGTTTTTCAATGTAGTTTTGTTCAATTTCAGAAAGAATTCTCTCAGACTTAACCATTTAAATCACCTTCTTCGGAGACATCGTCCTCAGAATCAGTTTCATCGCGAATCTCTGCATATTTTTTCTTCAATGTTTCTCTTTGCATTTCGTAGATATTTTTACAGCCAGTAATGGCTAAATTCATTGCATCTTCAAACTCTTCGGGTGAAAATGATCCATCCATTTGAAGCAACGTAATCTCTTCTGTTCGAGGGATATATGCTAAAGGAAGATCTGCCTCGCCATATTTGTCTTCAGTGTCATCGAGATCTAAAACAAGTGTCTCTTCAATTTTTCCAGCAGCACATCCTGCTACTAAATCTTTTAATGGTACTCCTGCGTCTGCAAGAGCTAAAGATGCGGCAGTGATGCTAGCACATCGCGTTCCTCCATCCGCCTGTATAATTTCGATAAAAATATCTACAGCGGTTCGAGGAAACATAATTGAAAAAATGGCTGGCTCCAATGATTCTCGAATGACCATTGATAGTTCCTGTTCCCTTCTACTTGGAGCAGGGCTTTTTCTTTCATTTCAGCAGGCTATTTATGAAATTACATGCCTTCTACTGAGAAAGATGCCATTCGATAAGTACATCTTACGCGAGCTTTATCTGGCAAAGCTAAATGACGCGGATGTAGTTCTCGTGGACCATATACAGCCGCGAAAATTTTATTTCTTCCTTGCTCTAAATAGGCTGACCCATCAGCCGTTTTAAGTACACCAATCTCCATTTGAATTGGTCTTAATTCATCAAATTTGCGACCATCAGATCGGATACCTTTATCAGATATGAGTTTAAGAGGTGGTACCGACTTTTTATCTTCCATTTCTTCTCCTCCTTTTCATTCTCCTATGATTTCATATTTACTTTCAAATACATTCCAACACTTAAGAAACTGAACGTTTATTTAAAACAGAAAAGGGTTATTCTGTTCAAAATTAGCGACGCTTATTCTCCATATACATCGCATAATTTTTACATGCATTTTTTTCAAATATATTGCTATATCTTCAATTTAGAATCTATCGCATCAGTTTTAGGATGTCATCTATTAGGTCAACGTGACTTAAAAGTATTCTTCGACAGCAATATCTTTTTAGATTTAATTCATCTAATACTTCTTTTGGAGAATCGCCTTGTTTTATCTTCTGAGAGAAGGGTATCCACTTATCTCCAATTACTTTTCCACATGTGAAACAACGAATGGGAATGATCATCTTATAACCCCAAAATTTACTGAACGCGTTCTATCTGGAGAATATTGGCATTCTTTTTTAATCTTTTCGTTCCTACGAAATCAGCGAGAAAACCCACCTTTATTAATTTTGAAGGCACGGTTTATATCAAATATGCTTTTTTTCCTCTTGAGCTAGTTTATGAGCTAAACGTAGCGGCTCTGGTATTTTATATCCTTTTAAAGAATGTTTTACTATTTTTAAGCAACTGTCAAGAGTGATCAGGTGTCCTGGCGAAATAATTATTGGCTTACAGCCCTTTTTTGAGAGAAAAGCTGCCCCCACCCGTTGACCACTATAGGTTATATAATAATAAGATCCCACATTTACAGGTATTTCGGAACTCATCCCCTGCAAAAGTTTTTTCGCGATACCAATAGTTGGTATGCTAGTAAGAACACCTATATGAGATGCGCTTCCACAAAAGAGTGGGTGCGCAATCCCATGACTGTTAATCATTAGAATATCGGGAAATGTATCTAGTTGTTCTAGAAGTGCTAAAATAGGAGGCCCCTCCCTATATGCGAGAAAAGTAGGAATGTATGGAAAAACAACTTTGTGTTTTATTGCGCGTTTCTCTAAAACTTCCAATGTGTTAGACTTAAGTGCTACATAAGCCACGATGCAATTTGATTCTTGATATGAAAGATCAATTCCTGCTAAAATCTCGGGGATGTTGAATTTGTCTCTTAGAATAATTTTCTTGGCAAGATGCTTCTGTTCTTTTCTAAGAGAATCAAGATCAAGTGAGCTAGAATCAATCTTTTCAGAGAATTGCTTCAAAAAATCTTCTGAGATATCTCTCTTGGTCTTAAAGTTCAATGAGACACCTCATAACTTTAGTGTGAGGTTGCTTACAACAACGTCCCCTGTTTTGAATTATTATATTATTAAACGTTTACTTGTTGTGAATCATCATCATACAATTTTTCAAGAAATAATGTTTCCTAAAGTGACTTTCTTTCTAAGAGAATACCAATAAATACGGGTCCTCTAATATCGATTTTTTTCCCTTTTGAAGTGAACATTCTCCTTGTTGGTTCGTCTATTGTTAGATTTATATCAGCTGCATTTTTTACCATTCTTACTCTTAACATATACTCATTTCTGTCACTCTTTAGTAGATCTTCTATATCTTTTGCTGCTTTTGCAGCTACAGCATCCAAATATCGAATTCCAGTTGACTGACCTTCCTTCTTCAACTTTTCAGTCGGAACTACTCCAATTATATTTCCTTCGGAGACCCAGATTTCATTTAATGCGGCAGGGCCTAATAGTTTGACATCAGGATCAGGTTCCCAAACAAAAACTTGCGTAAGTTGAGATTTAAAATGTTTTTGCCATGCTAATACTTTTGTTGGGGAACTGTCATCCTTATGTTCTTCAGCGATAGTTATGATCGCCTTCATTATTTCTTTTCCAAGATCTGTTTCTGGGCTTTCAGTTAACCTAATCCCCTTTAGAAGTTCTTCATCTTTTAAATCATCTTTAGAGTAAAAATAAGGATAAACTAGTCGTCTGATATCAGTTTCACCAGTTTCGACCATAACAAAACGTTCTACTCCAAAACCTGCATTAAATACTGGATATTCTATTCCAAAGTTGGCAAGTGCTACTGGTGAATAAAAACCCAAATCCCCTATTTCAATAACTTCTCCAGTCTTTGGATGTTCAATAAAAATTTCCGATTCTGTTTGAGGAGCATAATATTTTGATGTAGCTCGTTTTTGTGCAAAGATAACTTCCTTATATCCAAGCTCCTTTAAAAAATCTTCAACAACAATTTTACCATCTTCTAATGTCATATCTGCCATGATTACAAATGAGATGGTATAACTTGAGTAAAGATGAGTCCTATCTAGTTTCTGTTCTCTTCGAAACTTTGGACCTATACTAAATAGTTGTATTGGGCGAGGCTGTAAATATTGGATTTTGGCTAGTGCGGGAAACCATAATGCTGTGGTATGACTCCTTAATGTCAATTTTGTAGGGATTGGCTCAAGTCTTTTCAATTCCGAGAAAACAGAGTCAATCATCTTACTAGCATCATCTTCTTTCACTTCTAACTCAGAAACAATAACTTCAAGCATATTATCGGCTTCTATATTGCCAACCTTGTATTCTCTGAAGATTTTTTGTAATTCAGAAACATTTTCAAACTCAGGGATAATTTTTTTAATTTTTTCAAGTTTCTCTTTGGAAATTCCGATATCTGGGCGTGGTAATCCTGCTAAATAGAATACACGGTCAAGAATCAGGCATGCCTCAGGTCCATATTCGCGAAATATAGTTCCCTCATCTACAATAATTGGTAAAACAGTTTCCTTAAAGCCTAGTCTCAATAACGTTTTTCTTGTTCTCTCAATAAATGTAAATATTGGATGGGGGTTTCCCTGTGGTTTTAAACGTAGAAGTCTACCCTTTTCTTTTAAAAGGCTTTTAGACATGAGCCAAGCCTTTTCATAATCCCTTTCCATTTCTGTTTTCAATTTTTGCAGATCAAACTTTCCCATTTTGATTCCCATTCTTAATTCTTTGTTACCATAAGGAAGCACCAGCTCTATGCTCAATGATGAATGATAAGTGGAGTTTATATATTTTCTTTATATCTGCAGAATGAATAGCTGAAAGAATCGAGAAAGAAGCGGAAAAAGTGAGTCTCTTTGTTGGAAAGAGATTTCTAGGCTCATCCACAAAGAGTATAAAGGTTGTATTAGATGAATCTTGAAGAATTTGACATCAAAGATTCTGCATATAGCCATTTATGGGATTATTTAATCAGGGCAAAGAAAAAAGACCTTACTCAAATACGAACAAATCCTAGACTAATTGGGAGACCAGATTTTAACATTTCAAAGAAATATCGTTTCTTGGCAAATATAAAAGTTGAAAAAATCCAGACTATAGGTGATTTTAGAGTAAAGCCAGGAGATGCCATAATAGCTTCATGGGGAAATGGAAACGATAATACATTTTTAGTAAACAATAAAGATCGATCTCTTTCATATCCAAAGAATGAACTATATGGGATTATTATAGACCATGATGCTAAAAATTACTATATTTCCTTTTCAGGGAGTTTCTTGCCAGAAGAATTACGATGTTGTGACGAAATTAGTTTACGAAAAGCTGATGACCAAATCCTCTTAAGGATTCAGGAGAATATTTTAGAGAGAATTGAGCAGGGGGAAAGCAAGCACCTACAGAAACTAAGAAAACTACTTGAAGGACAAGCAGAGTTTGACCCAATCCTTCCTATTGCACTAAATTACACCACTGAAATACTCAACGAGTCACAACTGGAAGCTGTTACAAAATGTCTTAATTTAAAGGATGATAATTATTTTTTTTTGATTCATGGACCTCCTGGTACTGGAAAAACTACTACCATTGCAGAATTGGTTACACAACTCCTTACCAGGAATAAGAACGTCCTTATCACCTCTCATACCAACGTTGCGGTGGATAATGCCCTGGAAAAACTCATAGACGTCCTGCAAGAAACAACACGTCACGATCTTAGTAAAATAGTACTGCGCTTAGGTATGAATGCCAAGTTGTTACCAGCAATTAGACCGTTGTTAGGCACGATCAGCAGTGTCAAAGATTTTAAATTATGGAAAGTCGTGGGTTCGACATTAATAAAAGCTGGAATGTATACTTTACGACGCGATTTTGACTGGGATCATCCTCCCTTCGATTATGTCATCATAGATGAAGCTAGCATGGCGAACATACCCTTGACGCTTGTTGGCATGGTGTTTGGTAAGAAAATAATCCTGGTGGGCGACCACCTTCAACTACCACCCATTTTTAATGTGCCCATAAATAAGCGACTTGAAAAATCGCTATTTGAGGTGTTGATTACTAAGTATCCAGATCTTAGCACCTTTTTAGATACCCAATACCGCTCAAATAAACACATCGCTATGTTCCCCAGCCATTTCATTTACCATGATCGATTAAAAACTGCCTATGGTATTGAAAATATTCACCTCGATTACTTTCCTCAAAACAAGGATAGTCTAAGTGAAGGTTTATCCGGTCGATATCCTATTGCATGGCTCGATACATTTAATCTTAATGGCCAAGGTATCGAATGGAAACTGTTTGGAAACCGATATTCTGCCTGCAATATATTTGAGACTGCACTAATTATCAGAATCATAAGAGAATATCAAGCAGCTGGATATAACCTTACAAAAGATTTAGCTGTTGTAACACCTTTTCGCTTACAGGCTGCACTTATAGGACGGTTAATAAAACAGTTGTTTTCAAAACAAATAAATGTCATTAATCTTTGGTCAATTTCCAAATCAAGCACAATAGATGCATATCAAGGTCGAGAAAACAAGATAGTACTACTCTCTTTGGTAGATGATGGATTAAATCCTAAGGCAGCAAAAGTGCTGCAAGATAGTCGTAGAATCAATGTTGCCATCACACGCGCAAAAAGAAAACTCATCATTTTAGCCTCACACAAACTGGCTGAAGCGATAAACGTTCCTTTAATTGCAGCCTTGTTCAAATACGTGCAACGATATGGTACTGTTAAAACTAATCTATCAAATCATTTTTTATCAGAAGAAGTAAATAGAGCAAAAGCAGAGTTAAGCATCATTCTAAATCAAAGCAATTAAATTACTTCTTTTAGTTATCAAATAAAGAAGGATTTCTATTGTAAAACTAGATAAATAATAATTGCACAATATCTCCATCTTTTAATCCCATTAGTTTTCGAAGAAACTCTGGGGCTATGATCTCAACAACATCTTCACTATAATGACCGCGTTCTGCGTCCAACAATGCCCCCCTGACTTTATTGTTGATCATAGTACGATATACTTTGACTGGCCCATAGGTTCGTTGACCATTAGACCACCCCTCAATTGGGATGTATGGCATGGTACCAAGATCTTGCTTTGCGTTGATATCAGCTTTAGATCTAAGTCGTAAATTTAATGTTCCAGGATAAGGCGTAAAGCCCAGTTGTTCCTTAAATTGTTTTAAGTAACCTTCCTTTTGGATATAATATGAACCTTCTCCTAATCCCGTAAACACTTCTCCTTCAAGTACTACAGGAGGAAACCGATTAACGAACAAAATACTGAGATTTGAATACACTTTCTGTAATACTTCTCTTCCTTCCTTTGTTATTCGTATTAATTGCCCTTTGGGAACAATTTCTCTGCTTATCCATCCCAAATGCTCTAAATTTCTAAGTTTTCTTGCACTAGTTTGCTGACTAAATTCAAAGATTTCACTAATTCGTACAGATGTCAATTTTATCGTTTTCTCTAGAGCACCCAGTTTCGCGATTTCGAAAAGCATGAAAAATTCCGATGTTTTTATTTTGTCTACGAATTTCATTTAATTTACCAGCAATTTTACCTGTTGAGTTAACTAATTAAGTTTTATACTGAAAAGTTCTGCAATTTTGTTACCGGAAATAATAAGCTATTCTTAACGAACAATGTATAATTTCTTAATAGTTAATCTTTAAGGTAAATCTCTTGAATTTTGTGTTAGAATTATATTGAAAATGAAAAACGCTGGTTTTTTATATACATTTTTTAATAGCGTGTGAGTTGACGCAATATGCAAAGCGAGAATGAAGATCCATGGTCGAAATTAGATCGTCTTCAAAGTCTTCCTAATTTGTTAACAGATACATTAACAGATACAATGATTTTTATATTCCGATTGGGTTGGATGGTTGGCGGTTTTATCTTTGCTATTGGACTCATATGTTACATGTCAGGCATCGATGAAAGGAACGGCAAGAAAATGATATTCGGTGGATTTTTATTGTTTATGCTATTTCTTTACTTGGATACTGGTATCTGGATTAGCCTCTTTGTCTAAAGAACTCTTCCTCATTAATAATAAGAGGGTTCTTATTTCATTGTTCACAGAAACCATCTCTGACTCATTTTTTTACTTTTTAATAATATTTAGTAAATCCTCGTAGATTTCTTTCTCGTTATCTCGATCTGTCGATCGATATAATTTTTCAACTATTAACTCAGGCGTGCTCTTAGCTAAATGATTAAATTTTGGTGTTCGCTCAACAATGAGTTCAAGGTTTTCATCTAATCCACTTGCTTCAATACCGTCAATTCTAATAAGATCTTTAATAGTTTGAGATATCTCACCAGCTAAATGACTTACAAAGACTGCACAGCATTTTTCATTTTTATAAAGCATTTCTAAAATGCCACCAATAACCTTTGCGCCAGCTCCAGGTTCCGTTATCGATTCAAATTCATCAACTAGAATCAGTTTGCTTTGAGGGCTAAGTATAACCTCTGCAAATCTTTTTAATGTGGATTCAAAAGCCCCTGCACTAAGCATTCCAACAGATTTTGAAAAATAATAGATTTCTTCAAAAACAGACGAGATAGCAGCACTAGAAGGGACAGGTAGTCCCATTTGTGACAAAATGGCAATTTGACCGATCAACTGAAGTGTACATGACTTACCTCCAGAGTTTGCACCACTTAAAATGGCAATTCGCTGTTGATTAGTCCCTTCTAGAGCAAGAGGCACATTGCCAATAATATAATCAATGGGTATTACTTTTCCTTTACCCTCATGTTCTTCATCCTTTAGAAATAGGTTTACACCTTTTTGGAAACCAATACCCGTGTTTATTGTATCAATTGTAGGCGATAATAACTGATATTCTTTAGAAAATCTTCCTATAGCAAAGAATAAATCAAAGTCAAGTAAAGTTTCTACAATTTGCTGAATAAAGGAGATATGAATTTTGCCTTTGTTAGCAAGTTCTTTTAGAAGTTGATATTTATGTGCAACAAATTTCTTTCGTATATTATCAATGATTTGTCTTCTCTTTTTTTGATTAATTTCGATTGGATACATCAATTCTCTTGGAAAGAGATTGTCTAGCCACTCAACTTCTTCATCTTTGAAATTTAGTTGATTACAGAGTTTATCTTCCGCTTCTTGGATAATATCAGTCATTAAATCGCTGATATTATCTTTTAAATAATGTTGAAATTGTTGAGGAGACCCTGTTTCTGAACCAAAAGCCTTGATTAGGTTAAGAATCTCATTGCCTTCTATAGTTAGAGAACTTTGTGAAAGTTTATCTACAAGTTCTTTATTAATCCAAAGTTCGATATCGGAAACGAGGCCATCAAAATCCCTTAATATAGATCTTAAACGATCCAGTTCAGGATCATATTCATCTGCTATTTCACCATTAGGTTTGATATTCTTCATAATGGCTTTAATGGTGCTAATCGATTGAAGTTCAAATTGATTTACGATCTCTCTTAATTTATTATTAGATAAACTCAAAAATAATTCAACCAAATCACAAGCTGCCAGTATAACATCAAAATTAGTAGAATAAAAGAAGAGACTTTTCTCTGGAAGTAATTCATCTTCAGAAATCTTCTTGGAAACTATTTCTACATTTGAACCTTTATCAAGAAAATCAAGTTCATGCTTGTGAGCGATACAGATGATATAATCATAAGTTTGAATATAGTCAAGATATTCCTGAGGGGAATCCACAAAACTAATATTATACACTTCATTAATTTCGTGCTTCATCAATCGTTCATAGGTTTCTTTATCATCAGTTAAGAGGACACGATCTCTAATTCGAGTTTTATATTCTTGTAATTCAATTGGTTTTAGTCTTGAGAGAAAGCTACAGATTACACTTACATCGTTTTCCCCAAGTTCCTCTATTAATTCTTTAGCATTTAGAAATGTTTTCTGACGCTCCCTTATTTTGTCAATGTGAGTGGGTGGTAATGGGAATAAAAGGGCCATTTTATGCCTTGTAAATGAAGTATTGGCATATGGGCGGATAAGGTCTAATATTTGATTATAGATTTTTCTAATATCTTCTGTAACTAAGACTGTTTCAAGCCTAATGCCCTCAAGTAAATCATAGGCTGACATAACAATGGACATTGCCAATTTTGAACCAAGTAGAGGAATTGAAGTTAAACGGGCAATATCTGCATTAATAATTGCACGAAGAGCGGCTTCTTCTGATCCAAAATGGTTAAGAAGTTTCTGTTTTAATTTCGGACCAATTTTTGGAATATCATCCAAAGATATTTGCGATATTGATTTATTATTGATCATTCTAAATCACGTTAAAGAGAAAATCTTCAAGCAATATATGATTTATCGGAATTACTTCATGAGTTATGGAATAATGCAAACTTAAGTTAGTATTGATTTCCACGTGAAGTTCTAGATTTATTAAAGAAATCGATTTTATTATAAATGAATACAGAAAGCAAATTCTTGTTAAATAATTTTTTAAAAACTATAAATTTTCAACTAAAAATAATTTGCATAACTTCGTTAAACGTGATCTCATTCATAATTTAAACTACTTAGAGAGTAGATCAGTTACACGTTTTGCATAGGCCCTCAGTACTCTCACGGAGAGTCCAAGACTTGTTGCCTCACGCCCAGCGCCGATAAGTACAAACTTTCCTGCATCTGTTAAAATTATATAGCCCGATTTTCCTCGTACTATTACTTCAGACAGTTTTTCAAACCCCATTTTGTCAACAGCCATTTCTCCAGTACTTAATATGGCAGCAGATATTGCAGATAAGAGATCAGAGTCCACCTTTCCTGCAGCAAAAAAGGCAAGATGTAATCCCTCTTTGGTGATAACAGCAATCGCTTCAAGCTCTGCATAATTTACGACTTCACGTAAAACTTCAGTCAAATCTCGTTGTTTTGTAGGACTAAGTTTAAACACAGGAGCGCCTCCGCATCATAGGAAAGTCTTTTTTTAAATAATATCTATATCTTAGAATCTAAATAGATTTATGTTTATTTAGTCTTTCTTATGCAACTCCTAATAAGGATTATTAACAGTGTCTTTCAATTTTTATCTTTAATGTATTTGAGCTGCTTTCATGCCAAAAAATACCAGAGATGCGCAAAAAAATAAATTTTAGATCCGTCACATATTACATTCGCTAATCTCTGTAGACTACGTAGATCCTATCTAACGAACTATTTGTTTAATTAAACGAATGTTCTTTTTTGAAAACTTTTATAAGATTAAATTAAGATTTTATTAATAATAAAAAAAATGAACAGATTTTGAAATGGCTTGATTGAGTCCCTGAAGTAAAAGAGTTTCTTGGAGGATTTAAATGACTGAATGTATTCTTCAAACATGTCCTGAATGTAGAGGTAAAATAGTACTAAACAGAGGGCTCTATGTTTGTGAAAAATGTGGTCTAGTGGCTGATACACAATATGTACCTCAGGACTATATTATTTCGGTAAGAACTGATAGAAACGAGTTATCAAAACAATATGTCAGCCCAGGCAATAGAATAGATATTATTGATGGAATAGGTAGTTTCATCGGTAATTTTAAGGAAAAAAATACAAGAGATCATCAAGGAAATTTACTTTCAAAGGAGAAAGAACTCTATTTCAGGAAGTTAAACCGAATTTACAATTTTAGAGCACGTATACGTCATAAGGAATCCCAGTATAGAGTATTAAAATCATTAAATCGAGTAGTAACCCTGCTTCAATTATCTGATAAAACAAAACAGAGAGCCGCTTATATTTATCGAAAGAGCCTTAAAAACGCTGACCACAAAGAAGTTTCAACACATCCTGTCTTAATGGTTGCAGCACTTTTCATAGCAATCCGTGAAATGCGAGTACCTATTACATTACAAGAAGTTGTAACGGCATTTAGACAACTAGGTCATAGAATTCCTATTAATAAGGTAATGCGTATTATTGAGATGTTGAAAAAATCACCTGGAATTGAATTAAAAAGAAGGAAAAGCGAAGATTATATCCCTCGACTTGTTAGCAAGATTGTTAGACACCCTGAGGTCGCACTGCGCATTAAGCATCGTTTATGGTCTCCTTCAGAGTATCAAACATATCTTATGAAAACGGCACACATGCTTTTAGAATGTATCACGGCAGAACAACGCGGCGGTAGACATCCATACATCTTTGCAGCCTCTGTACTTTATGGTGCTGATTTATTGATTGCGAAACAGAGTAAAAGACGATCTGTCCTCACTCAAAAATTATTAGCAAAAATATCAAATGTCGCCGAATACAGTGTCCGCGATCATTATTGCACTTTATTGAAAAAATATGTTAAAGGTGAACAAGAAATCCCCATAATTATGTAAGGTACTTTCGTTTGGCATATTTGTAAAGGTAGTTCAGTCCTGATTGGGAAAATATCTCCTCAATAACCTTAACTGTTTTTCTTTCTTTGATAGTTTTTCTTAATTCTGCTGGTGCAGATTTATATACCCATGCGTTATGAATTCCTCTCAATTGTAATCCACGGACTCCTCTTAATTTAAGATTTTCAAATTCTAAATAATGACAGATAGGACACCCGCAATTTTCATTGAGAAATGTTTCTTCATCTAATATTTTATGTGCTGAAGGGCGCTTTCTTTTCTTTGTATTAACTGCAATTGCACGAGGTCCTGTATGGCGCAAGTGTACACTTCCATACCGTGCATTATGTAGGTGTGCCGATGTATCCACACTATCAGCACCTAGGAGAAACAAAAGGAAAGCAACAAGATACGAAACACCAAAGAAATGAATAAAGATGTCAGGATACTTTTTCCTGATAGTGATGAGCAAATCTACTAACCTTTTTCGATCAGAGTACATTAATATCGGCACGAAACTGCCAATTGCAAGAAAAGCTGGGTTGCCTAAATTATTTATTTGGTCGATAAGATATTTCTCGTTGTATCCATGGATCACTGGAATGAAATCATTCGGATAATACTCCCTCCAATATTCATTGCTCCTTGAAGTCTTCTCAATATTCTTATCGATTTCATCATTCTTCATTTTAGGAGTTAATGGGTAATCTAATGGTATAGCGATGTCTGGCTTGCTCGTCTCTTGGATTTGAATAATTGTCTTTCGATCAATATTTCTTTTGAATCGTTGAATTTGATAGCCACCTGAGTCCATCATTATTACGCCATTAAACCCCATGATTTTACGAACACGAGCAAAATCAATTTTTTGGACAGATAGATCATAAGCGTTAATCAATAAGCTTTCAACATTGAAATAGTGCCAAGATAGAGGGTTTCCTCGATTAAATGAATGTCCAAGAAATATACATGGACTCTGTAACGTTTTTCCATTAACTGATAAAGTTCCACTTCTTGCCCATCCATCCATATCGTGGATTTGAAACCTCACGTTCTTTTCGCCTCTCTAACGAATTAACTAAACAAATGAACATTTTTTCTTATATATTTAAGCTGTTATTAGATTAAGATTGCCAAGAGGCTTCTAGTTAGTAAAAATGTGATAACGAAAATCAAGGCAGAAAGAAAGAGCATTGGCCAAGAGGATTCTCCTTCAGTGAATTCGGTGAGTTGATAAGCCGTGAGAATGCCAATGAAGAAGAAACTAACAATGGCTGGCCAGAAAACTAAAGGACTAAAATTTAAAGTTGTTGTGATCTCACCTATATTTTGCTGACGGAGCAAGAACAGCATGGCAAATAGGGGTGTAAGGGCTGCTATGTAACCCAATACTAGCGAGGTAGCTAATGATAAAATCTTAGTCTTAAGATTTTTTGCGCGCATAAACTGGCTACGTTTCTTAATCAGACTAGAATTCTCCTCTAAGGTTCTGATCATAGACATCAGTATTCTGCCTGCTTCCATCGAATCCTTTTCCAAGAACTTACAACTAAGTTGAAGGAAATAATTACTATTCAGACTATTTAGGGAATTTGCAATGCCCATTAATACCTGTTTTAGAGGCTGTGCACCTGTGACTAATAGTCGGGCGCCTTCCATAAAAACTGGCTTTAAAGTTCCATCATATTTACCCAACGCATATCTATAGGCCTTTTCTGGACAGATACCTAATTTCAATTCATCAGCAAAATAACTGAGGAAATTGGCTACTTCGCTCAGTTCCTCATCAGTTGAGGATGATGAAATTGTAGTTTTAAGTAAGGATTTCATCCGACTAACTCCACTTTATTGCTTAGGATTTGGTTTTTAAGGAAACGTATTAGAGAGATATGCATTGGTACTGTAAGCAGAATGAACGGGGAATTGGCAAGTCCATAAACAATGAGAAATAAGCCCAAAAAAATTGGCATAAAAGTAGAGACACCTATAGATAGTGCAAGTCTACTATCCAACTCAATAGTAAACTGATCATAGGCGTTACGTACTTCAAACTGGGTTGACTCTTTCATCAATTCTATTGCAGAATCTAAATCATTGATAGAAAACAGAGTAGCTATATGCTTGCGCAAGGTAGTTGATGGCTGTTTCCGGGCGTAGTCTAAAAGAAGTTTTTCTGGTGATTCATTATTATTAACCTGATATAGGATCCTTTCAAAATCTTGTGATACCTGTGGAAAATCACTTTTAGCTACGAAATGGATGGCATCGAATGTTGATCCAGCTAGTAACGCTAAGAGCATGGTATTCAAGATCAAATCTGCATATTTTTCAATGGTTAGTCTTTCATGAGCATATCTTAGAGGGAGAACACGCATTAATAACCCATGAGTTATATAGGCAATAAGAAGGGCTATTGAAAGATATAGAAAAGGACCTAAACTCCAGATGAGTGATATACTGATGGTGATGAGAAAGATTATAGCAGCGAAACCTTTAGCTCCGCCAGAAATCTC
>Ga0209427_10003657_pt1 | contig 17975 bp, 12 predicted proteins | sample DeeMarSWOR136_30_FD_187465 | JGI IMG/M metagenome (GOLD analysis project Ga0209427, IMG submission 187465) | Marine sediment microbial communities from White Oak River estuary, North Carolina - WOR-1-36_30 (SPAdes) (version 2) | ecosystem: Environmental > Aquatic > Marine > Intertidal zone >...
GGGAACCCTTACCGTAAACGTGTTTTAAACATGGAGCTCTCACTTGGCATGAGGCCTATTCTTAGCTGCATAAACTTGAAGTATTTTGGTGAAGAATGGTTGGGTCGTGAGTTTGACCGAGCCTGCGTTGAGGATATGAAACCGCTAGTCGGACGCCCCGGAGTTGGGATAGATGCTACAGGAGAACCTGGTGAGTTTCACACCACTGTGCTTGATGCACCGCTTTTCAAGGAAGCCATCGAAATCACCAAGTTCAGTAAGAAAAGTCGAGTCGTTGATTATGGGGGGTCACCGAACCCTACTGGAAATTTCTGCTACATGGATATAGAGGAAGCTGTTCGAAAGCTAAAAAATCGCTAGTTTTCTAAAGGGATTTCAGCTGATTGTGCTGTTCCAGTAAACAATCTGTGAATATTTTTCTTCATAGTTGAACTGTGGGTCATCGTAGATTATGTCCAATTTTAGTCCATATTTTTCAATCGCCTTATTCATGTTATATGCAACTAATGGAACCCTAAAATCTGGGGGCCAGACACCCCATATGTTGTCGCCTGGACCTCGCATGCCCCAGCCATAATCCTTGGGAAGAACAAAAGCTACTTCCGCTTCTACTTTTTCGATTCCCTCCTGATCTGGAGAATGTATCATATCCCAGAAAGTCTCCATTGCCTTGAAGTGCTCTTCCTCTAGGATACCGAAGGGTTGGTCGTAGGGAAAATTGAATATTGCTAAATATTTGGCGCCTGCGCGGTAGGCAGTGATCATGTCTTGCAGAATCTCGTCTCCGCTGCCAAGGGCGGGTTCGTCCCGGATTGTCCACACGATTATGGCTCCCCAGTCTCTTTCTTGTAAGTTTGCGGCTCCCCTGCCTAAGGCTATGTGTTGGATTCTGCTGTGATTCCATCCTAACTCAACGAAAACAGAGTCGTAGCCTGCCAGATAATCGAACCAGTAAAGAGCATAATCGGAAGTAAACAGAGGGATGCTGTTGTTTACTGCAAACTGCCAACTAAGACCAGATGGGATAGCGGTGGTGAATCGGTTTGCTGCGTCGCTGTAGTCTGAAACGTTTTCGAAAAGCCCTTCTGCCGTAGATCCAGAGCGCCATTGCCCCGTATCTATCTGTTTTCCACCCGGTTCGTCATACAGATAAACGCCCAAAAACTTGTTTCCCCATCTTTCCTTTGCGGTGCTTAACCATGTCGGAATCCAAGGATAAGTTCGGTAAGGGATAAAATCGTAGTAAACCATTATGCTCATGTCCGCATCTATGGCATACTGGCTGATTTCGTTAAGCGCCGTCTCGTTGATGGATATGTCCCAGTTGTTTATGAGGAAAAAATTTGTGTATCCCTTAACTTTGTCTATGAGACTCTTCGCTTGGCTGATTGTATCTCCGCCAAAGGAGACCCCTAAAAAGAATTCTTCGGCAGAAGCCTCATTTTTGTTCTCGTTGTGAACATAAACTAGTGGAAAACAGACAGCAGAAACCAGCAGTACGGAAAGCAGAACCAGCCAACTCGTTTTCATAAAGTGTTACCAACATTTGTTATGTCATTGTATGAGAAATATTTTTTGAATTCGTGCATGAAATTAGTTTTGGTCAAAGTTTTTTGATCAGATAATTATTCACTTGATAACTTTCAAGTCAAGGTTTCTTGACAAAAACACTTTTCAAGTTAGTTAACGAAGGCATTAAATGGTGCCCAAATGGGAGTACGGATGTAAAGATGAAACTTAAAGACATTCTCTTGCTTATATTGGTAATAGTGGTAACCTCAGTTGCGCTACACTATCTCACTCTAACTGGCTTTGGTTGGAACCAGTGGCTGCTGGTGACCATAAACGTTGTCTTCTTCGGTCTTTTCTTGGTGCTGCTGCAGTTCAGAAGGAAAGTAGCGCGCCTCCCCAGCAGCGTCTACTTGGCGTTTGTAATTGCGTTTTTCGCTGAAATGTACGGTTTCCCCTTAACCATGTACGTTTTCATGGGAGTTTTCGGATACGATAACATTTTTTCTCTGGAATTCCTGTTAACCCAAGTAATGGGAGAAGAACTGTTTCACTCTATTTTCCATTATTATGTGTTCCCCGCATCCAAAATCATCATGGGCATAGGCATAATCTTGGTAATCTTCGGCTGGAAACAAATTTACGAAGGCAAAGGAAAACTCGTAACAACAGGTCTCTATGCATACGTTCGCCATCCACAATACATAGGCTTCCTCTTAATCACTCTCGGAATGAACGTTATGTGGCTTACAATCATCACGTTTGCGCTTTGGCCCATCGTCGCAGTCGTCTATTATAAGCTCGCAAAAAGAGAGGAAAAAGACGCGGAAGAAGAATTCGGAGAAGAGTTTCTGGAATATAAACGCAGGGTTCCAGGTTGGATACCACGCATACGAAGAAAAACAGCCTGATTCTTAACAATCAGTTTATAGGATTACTATGTAAACCTGAAACGTTTGGTGTTTTGAATAGTCTTCGTTTGTAGGTTTTTCCGGCAACTTCAAGTGCAGTGAGCATAAAGAGCATCTGTGCCTATGATGGAAACTGTGTTGTTTTTCGGTTATCACGGTTGTTTTCTTGATTTCTGCGAAATATAGACTAGAAAGGCTGCTCCGCCAATCACTATTATCGCTGCTGCAACTGCAACCCATGCTATTAGGAAAGGCTCGATAGTTGATGTTGTTGGTTTTTCGTCATCAGTAAACTCTGGAGTTACAACAGGGTTCATAAGTGGATAATTGTCTTGAGTGTTCTCATCAATAATATATGGCGTGTCTCCTATGCCATCGCCGTCGCTGTCTGTGCCATTGTAGTCGCTCCAGTAGTTTCCGCCAGAAGGATAGCCATCATCCCATGTCTCATTAGAATGCGATAGACGAATTTGATTTGCGTTGTTAATGAGGTCGTTGTGGAAAATCATGTTATAAGCCGAATCATATACGCTGATGCCATAGTTGTTGTTTGTTATGCTGTTTCCAGAGATGATGGTATATGCACTATGGAGGGCGATGCCATACTCGTTTTTTGTGAAGGTATTTCCAGTGATAGTGGCGTCAGCACCATGGACGCAGATGCCGTCATAGTTGCTTGTGAAGGTGTTGTCAGAGATGATGTTGCCATGAGAAGACCAGAAAAACATGCCCCTGAAGGTGTTTGTTACGGTGTTTCTAGACATGGTGTTATTATTAGACCAATAGAAGTTGATTCCATCATAGCCGTTGTCTTTTATGGTGTTTTCAGAGATGCTGTTATTGTCAGACCAATAGACGTAGATGCCGTTATAGTCGTTGTCTGTTATCGTGTTTCCAGATATGATGTTAGATTCAGAAGAATCATCGAGGTAGATGCCAGCATAGTTGTTGTTTGTTACATTGTTTTCAGAGATGGTGTTACCGGAGGAAGCAGAGAGATGGATGCCGTGGTTGTTGTTTGTATTAGTGTTTCCGGAGATAGTGTTATCCGAAGAAATGTAGAGGTAGATGCCATTGTCGTTGCTGTTCATTATGCTGTTTCCGGAGATAATATTATCCGAAGAACTATGGAGGTCGATACCATTCAAGTTGTTTTCCATATTGTTTCCAGAGATGGTGTTATTGAAAGAATCTGCGACGTGGATGCCGTGGTTGTTGTCTTCTATGGTGTTTTCTGAGACGGTGTTAAATGCTGAAGAATCGGCGAGGTGGACGCCGTTGTCGTTGCCTGTTATGATGTTTTCAGATATGATGTTAGATTCAGAAGAATCATAGAGGTCGATGCCGCAGCAGTTGTCTTTTATGGTGTTTCCAGAGATGACATTGCCAGAAGAATCGTATATGCCGATGCTATGGTAGTTGTCCTCCAAGATGTTTCCATAGACAGTGTTGTTAGAGGAACCCCAATACATGCAGATGCCATCGTAGTTGTTCTCTTTTATGGTGTTTCCAGAGATAGTGTTACCGGGAGCCCAAATGAGGCAGATTCCATCGTAGTCACTGCCTGTTATAGTGTTTCCAGAGACAGTGTTACCAGAAGAACCAGAGATGTATATGGTCCTGAAGTTGTTTGTTAGTTTGTTTTCTGAGACGGTGTTAGATTCAGAACTGTAGAGTTCGATACCCCTAAGGTAGCTGTCTGCTATGGTGTTTTCAGAGATGACGTTACCCAAAGAACCATATATGGTGATGGCGTGGTCGTTGTCTATTATGGTGTTTCCAGAGACAGTATTGTAAGAGGAATTATTGAATGAGATGCCAGTTGCAAAGCCTTTGATGTTTGTGTCTCGGATGGTGACATGGTCTATGCAATGTAATTGGAACCCATTTCCGTCTCGCGAGCCCTGAATCGTTTTTCCGTTTCCGTCCACTACTATGTTGCCTCTCTCCACCACAATAGAATCAAAAACATCATCAGTAAACTTGTAGACTTCTCCGTCACGCAGAATCGGCGCCGTTGAAGGCTCAATTGCCCCATCAGCCCTAATAATAATCTCGCCTGCGGCTTTAACTGTCTGAACATCATATGCTAACACCAACACGTTAGCTAACAGCAGCGTCAGCATTATTCCAGAAACTGCTTTCTTCTTCAATCTCCTTCCACTTTCTTTTCAATTAACAACTGTAGCCGCAATCCAATAATATGCCTTCTGATTCATTTCCTTAACAGGATTTTTATTGCTTTCTTCGGATTTCGGATGGCTTTCACCAGTTTGTCGCGAGTAAAAGTGGGATTCACCAAATTAGCTTCCGCACATAATTCAACAAGTTCATCTGCCGTGAACTCTGGAGTTTCAATTTGTGGCTCAGTTGCAGCCAAGGATTCGTAACTGAAGTTGTCTCTCAAGAAACCGCCTTGATTAGCTTGTTCATAGAGTTCAGTTCCGTAAATGGGTGTGGCTATGCTGAAGTAAAATTTGTCTGCTCCAAGTTGCCTCAGCTTGTAGGCATATTTTATTGTTTCTTTTATGTCCTCTTTTGTTTCGCCTATGAGCCCAATTACAAAGAAGCATCCTACTTTGATTCCCAGTTTTTTGGATAAAGCCACAGCCTTTTCCACCTCGGTTAGTTTCTGGTCTTTTTTGACTATCTGATCCACAACACGTTGAACTCCGGATTCGGGGGCAACCCGTATTCTTTTGCAGCCTGACTTTTTCATTTTTTTCAAAAGATTTTCGTCAAGAGTATCCGCTCGGACGCCGTTTGGAGCGTACCATTCAATATCTAATCTTCTCTTCACGATTAGATCACAGATATTTTCCATTCTCTTCTTGTCCAGCGTCATATTCTCATCATAGAAGTCAATCTGCCTAATGCGGTAGGTGTCAATCAGCTGCTCTATCTCATCAACCACGTTCTCAGGGCTTCTAGCACGCCACTTTTTTCCCATAACAATGTGAACAGTGCAAAAAACGCAACTGTACGGGCAGCCTCTGCTGGTAATCATTGTAGCCCACGGTTTGCTTATTTCTCCCCTCAGCGGGTTTTCCTTTACAGCAGCAAAGTATTTGTCCATTGGAAGGAGATGTCTTGCCGGAAAGGGCAGAGAATCTAAATCTTGAATCACGGGTCTTGGAGGAGTAATAACCGTTTTCCCGTTTTCGTTAAAGGCAATTCCCTCTATTTTTTTAAGATTCTGCGTGTTTCCCTCTTCCAGCGTGTTGACTAACTCGGCTACTGCATCTTCTGCCTCTCCTATAACAACAAAGTCGATATTCAGGTCTGTAAGACATTCTTCAGGTCTTGCAGAGGGATGTTGTCCATCCAACACGGTGATTATGCCTTTGTCAATGCTTTTTACTATAGAGGCAACCTCAAATGCGCCTTTGGACCAGCCGGAGAATGGAATGTTTATCCCGGCAACATCGGGTGACCACTGTCTGATCCTATTCGCCAACTCTTCGTTTCTTAAACCCACTCGATATTTAGTTCCATCTATCTGCTCAAGATTTCTCCAGCCTTCTATGGGAGAATCTATGATGCAGACCTTATGCTGCTTTTCGAGAACCGCCGCTACATATGCTATTCCCCAAGGTTGAAATACGCCTGGCTTTCCCCACAATTTTGGGTGCATACGGGGTGGATTAATCAAACAAACACGCATATCTATTGCCCACTACCTGTAGCACACAAGGTTAGGTCTATTGTCTCTGTTCTGGATTCACGCAAATCTCAACAACATTAGTTAAACCGTTTGAAACCTAAAAACGTTTAGAAAAACTGTAGTCAGAAAATCCGCCGTGATTGGGAATGAAAAAGCACCATGCTTTGCTGTCTTTGTAAGGCTGTTCTTTTCCTGTCAACCATCACGTGTGATAATTGTTCCATTCCAAAAATAGAGTTTACTGTATATCTGCATTTTGTCGTAGTATTCCGGGTCATCATAAATTATATCTAAACTTAAATGATGGCTGTGCAGAAGATAATCCACAGTCTTCCCCATTGATATCGATAATTCATCGACCCAAAGCCCCCAAATTTTGTCTTCGCCTCCACGAAAGCCCCAACCGTAGTCTTTTGGGAGAACATACGCTATCCGAGTACAGCTAGGGCAGTAAATGCCGGGTCTTTCAGGGTTTGTGTGAATGTAGTTCCAAAATCTCTTCATTGCACCAAAGTGCTCTTCGGTTAGTGTTCCATAAGGTGTGCACTTTTCTTTTGCATAATTAAAAACAATGACGTATTTGGCTCCGCTCAGGTAGGCTAGAACCATGTCATAGTAAAGTTCATCTGCTGATTCCATGTAGGGAGGTTCATGATAGGTCCATGTGATTATTGCTCCCCAGTCTTTATTGTGCATCTTTGCGGCGCCTCTGTTGAGCGCGATATTCAATAGTCTGCTGTGGTTCCATCCGAACTCGGATAAAATCACGCCATAACCCGCTTCGTAAGTGAACCAATAAAGTGCATAATCAGCAGTAATCGAGAGTAAATCACCAGCATGCATATAATCCTGTGTATAATGGTTCAAATAATGATTCACATAGGCAACGTACTTGTTGGCTGCATCTGTGTAGTTATCCGCTTCTTTTATCGGCATCCACATATCACAGTCTATTTGGTGTCCGCCAAATTCGTCAGAAACATACAACCCCAAAAAGCAGTCCCCCCACTTCTGCTTAGCATAGGCAACCCATTGAGGCTGATCAATTTCCGTATATGGGTGCATATACACCATAAAGTAAAGTCCGCTATCACAAACGTACTGGCAGACCTCATCGAGCTTTGTAATGTTGAAGGTTATCCCTGTACTGCCTATCCCAAAAAAATTCGTGTAAGACTTAACCTCATCAACAAGTTTTTTGATATCCTCCACATCGTCATAGGCAGTGTCAACACCGAAAAAAAAGTCAGGCTTTGAGGGCTCCTTGACAGGCTCAAGTCTCCAAAAAAGAAGAACAATGACTATAGAAATGAGAAAAATAGTAAAAATTACCTTGTACTTCATTTATGTTCAACTAATACTTTGCTTAAGCACAGTTTACTAATAGTGTCCAAAAGCTTAAATATTTAGGTTTTAAGAGAGCTAGCTCACATGAAAAAAAGAGGTTACGAAAAATGGGAATAAAAGCTCCAATGACAAAAGATCTGCTGATGAAATACACGTTTTATGCGCTCTGCATTCTCGCAGTTATATCTTTCATTTCATTTGGTTTCGATTCAATTATAATATCTGTAATTTCGGTTTTAGTCGCTGTGGTTTGTGATTATCTGTTCTCACTGGTAATGGGAGAAAAGGGACCCTTGAACACAATGTCTGCAGCTGTCTTCGGCTTAATCGTTGCTATGTCATACACTTTAGGTACAGCCCCAGCGATGGCCACTGAAGAATTCTCAATTCTAGGTGGTGCTGGAATTGATAAATATCTATATCCTGCTTTGATTTCGGCTGTCGGATTGATTGTTTTCAAGAAAATCCAAGGACTGGCTGGACGAAAATACGTGAATCCCGCTGCAATCGCGAAACTTCTGATTATTGGCTTACTAATTATGGCCCCTAGTTCAGCCCTATTGCCTTCAGATCATATGGGAGCTTTCGACCTGCAAAATCGGCTCACTGAAGGCATGTTTGGTGCCTACCACCCAATGGAAACCACAGTTTTTGGGGCAACTATGGTCTCATGCTATGGAGATCCTTCCGCGGATCCTATGAATCCCTATGTCTATGGCACATACGAGAATCCCCTTCCAGATGTTGTTTACACCATGCTAGTGCAGAAGTATCACGGTTGGATAGGCGGCGTTTCAAGCATCGCTGTACTCGCAGTGGGAATCGCTCTGTTTGCACTTCTCCGTGGATATATCAAATGGAGAATAACTCTGGCTTACCTAGTAACTACCCTGTTGTTCTCTATCGTTACAGGTTACATATACGGTGGAGACATCGTATTCAGACTAATGTTCCATCTATTCACGGGCAGTTCGATTTTCATGGCATTCTTCATGGCAACTGACCCTGCAACTACCCCCCTGACCCGTTTAGGCCAACTCATATTCGGTGTAGGCTTAGCCATAGTGACAATGATTCTTCAGGTATACATGAGCTTCTTGGGAGGATCTATTCTTGCGTTGGTGATCATGAACCTAACATGTCCTATACTTGACAGAATCGGAGTTCCCAAAGCTCTCGACGAAAGAACATACTGTGCAAAACTTCCGAAGGCTAAAAAGTTTGCGAGTGTAAAGACTACCCCTTGTATTCGATGCGGACAATGTCTACTTGTTTGCTCCGGAAGAATCCCAACCATATCAATAAAAGAAGCTGTGGATAAAGGAGACTGGAAGAGAGTAGAGAAACTTGGTGCGGGATACTGCCAACAGTGCGGAACTTGCTCTTACGTTTGTCCTGCGAGAATCGATCTGAAAGGCGCAATGCTTGTCGCTAGAGAAAAAGTTGGTGTGAAACCCCTGAAAACACCCTCCAAAGGTAAGAAATAATAAACAAGCGCGCTTTATTGCGCGCATTCCTTTTTTTGACTAAGAAGAATAGCTTGGGTAGCCATAAATAGCTAATTTTTGGAAGCGACTTTCATGATTTTGTAAGGTTGCTTACTTAAATTATGCTCGTGAAAACAAGGTGAAAAGCTTATTAATCAATAGCATGTAAATAAAAGCAAGAGGTGCAAAAAGTTTGTCGAAAACAGATAAACTGTACGGGTTGATCTTTAGCGAAATTTCACTCGGTCTCATTATACCAATCATTATAGGCATATTAATACTCGCTTTCCCAACATGGATATATGACCTTCTATCAAATGTACATATATCTTTCCCAGAAGCGATCTGGGGAGGACCAGAAATACCACTACAGCATATATTGACCATCGGTGTCGCTGAGGGTATTCTCACCTGTGCTATACCAGTAGTGCTTGGATTGGTTTGGAACAGGTGGGCTGGAGGTGCATCAGGATTCCTAGCTAGTTTACTCTTTACGCTGGGCATGGCCGCATACTACGGTCCAGGCGAATGGGGATTTGTTCCGACCTTAGACTGGCTTGGTGTGATTGTGAGTGGTATGTTGGCGGGATACATAGCTGGAGCCCTAATGACGCGCGCGCGTATGCGAGGTAAGGACAACTTCAAAAACATGTTGATTGCCTCACTAGTGGCTGCTGCCATTGCAACAATCTTTACGACCGTGACATACATTTGGTTTTCTCCAATGTTCTCGATGGGTATAGGTGAAGGACCTGGACTGATGAAATATTGGGATGCACAGGGCCTTACATGGTTTACTTACATCGCGATTTACGGCGTTTGGGCTATATTTGCTGCAATTGCCGCTAAAATCTCTACTTGGTTCAGATAAAATAGAGCAAAACCAATACAACCCTCCAACAGTTTCTTTTTTCCCATTTTCTGGGAAATGAGAACGTTTTACTAGATTAGAGAAAGCCATATTTTGTTTTTTTGCTTGGTTTTTGCAATTAGAGATACCATCACATTATCTCTGCTTGATTTCTTCTTCTCATAAATATATTCTCCATGTGCCTTTTAATCATTGATCTTTTTCTAGCATTTGTGAACCCTTTAGTGTAAAATATATTAAGCATACGGCTTGCTGTATTTGTAAAAGGATAACCGTTAAGGGAAGAAATATGAGACCACACGTAACTCTTGTGAATCCGCCTTACCCGAAGGGTGCACACCAGCATCCCCCATTTACCCCTTTAGGTCTCGGGTATTTGGCTGCTGTTTTAGAGAAAAATCAGTACGATGTTGATGTAATCGATTGCCAAGCCCTCAAACTCTCATATGACGGATTTAAAAACGAACTTAATAAACGGAAACCTGACATAGTTGGAATGACATCAACCACCCTCACCTACAAGTCTGCGTTGCGTATAGCAAAAATCGCTAAAGAAGTTCATCCAAAATGCTTAACCCTTCTTGGTGGCGTTCACGTTACTTTTTGGGATGACAAAGCACTGCAGGAATGTCCATACTTAGATGTTATTGTTCGGAAGGAGGGCGAAAACACGATACAGGAGCTTGTGGAAAGGTTGAAGGAGGGCAAGGCTTTCGATGATGTTTTGGGTATAACCTACAGAAAGGGTGAAGAAATCGTAAGGAATCCGGACAGACCCTACATAGAAGATCTTGACAGCTTGCCGTTTCCTGCTCATCATCTCTGGCCTATTGATCGACTCCGAAAATACGGAAAGGTAGTATTTCCGTTAATGACAAGCCGAGGCTGCGTATTCTGGTGCGAATTCTGCTCAGCGGTCAGGATGTTCGGTCGAAGATTTCGCATGAGAAGCCCAAAAAATGTTGTGGACGAGCTTGAATATCTCCACAAAAAATACGGAGCAGACAATTTTACTTTTTATGATGACGCGTTCACTGTAGATCAATCTCGAGTTGAGGAGATATGCAGAGAAATTCATGATCGAAAACTTAGGATAATGTGGGATTGTGGGACTCGTGTTGACATGATCACAAAGGATTTGCTTCAGAAAATGAAAGAAGCTGGATGTATTGCCGTATGGTTAGGTGTTGAGGCAGGTTCGCAGCGGGTTATAGATGCTATGGGAAAGGGATTTACTCCAAACACGACAAAGAATGCATTTAAATTGGCTAAAGAAACTGGACTAATAACCATTGCAAGTGTAGTTTTTGGGTTTCCAGGTGAAACGCGAGAATCCGCTTGGGAAACCATTAAACTTGTTGAAGAAATAAGCCCTGATGACATAGGTTACTATATAGCAACGCCTTATCCTGGAACTCCGATGGCTGATTATGTGAAGAAGATGGGCTGGCTAAGGGTAACTGACTTCGACAAGTATGATACAGCGACTCCCATCTTCGAGATTCCAACAATGAGCATGCAAGAGTTGAGGGAACTCCGCGAAAAGGCTTTTCACAGATTTTATCTTCGTCCCAGCTATGTTCTCCACATGTTCTCTAAAGGTGGCATGTATGGTTTTTCGGCAACACGAACGGCTTTTGCGCATCTCCTTAGAGCCGCTAAATCTAAACTTAAGCATCCATTCTAGCGAAGAATGTTTCTTAACATAGATGTAAAAGGTTGATATGCAAAATAGAAACTTGGAAATTTGAGGCTAAGGACTTTATGGATGGAAAAGCCGTCCAAAACCGTTAATGACCTGATGCTGAAATTGGTCTGTGAACATACAAGATATCTTGGCTCTTAACAAAAACTTGTCTTTGCACTCTTGGCTGCGACACAGTCGCATCAGCTAATCGTTCAAATTCAACATTCTTGCCCTCCAATAACAATGTAAACCATTAAAAACCGACTCAAATGACACATATTTTATTCGATGTGCGCACTAGCTCTTATCAACAAAAACCATATAAACAAAGTGGTACCATAACATTAGTTCGCAAGAAAAGTTTGAGGGAAAAATAGTGAAAACTCTAAGAAATAAATCAATAGCTTTTTCTATCGTTTCGGTTCTTGTTTTGACTTTTGCTATGTTCACAACTTTGCCTATAGCCGGTGCGAGGACAATTGATGTCTGGATTTACATTCATCTTGCTCCTAACCCAACAGGACTAGGTCAAGCCACGACGCTTATGACGTGGGTTTCTCAAAATACGCCAACAGCAACAGCAGGAACCGGTGTGGGTGAAAAATGGCAAGATATTACAATAACCGTCACAAAGCCTGACGGCGCCGTAGAAACCTTGGGACCGTACACAGCTGACCCTGTAGGATTCGTCGCTACGTTCTACACGCCCGACCAACTCGGCACCTACAAATTCCAAAGCCACTTCCCAGGACAAACACTCGCAAGTGGCGATTACTATACAGCCGCTGACAGCTACGTAGTGGACCTCGTAGTTCAGCAAGATAAAGTAGAGCCAGAGGCGGGTGTGCCGTTTACAAACGACTACTGGACTCGCCCAATATACGGTGAGAACAGAGATTGGTGGCCAAAGACAGGAAACTGGCTGATGCCAGGCGTAGAGACTACCTTCAGATTCTTTGATCAAGGCTGTGCTTATGCTCCGGACAACGATGGACCAGATAGCGCACACATTATGTGGACAAAACCAATAACGGATGGTGGCATCATCGGCGGCAAAGAGTACGGGTCCGCATCCTTCTACACTGGAATGTCATACGAAATGAAACTAAGTACAATGATAGTTATCGATGGAAAATACTACTATAATCGAATGCCAACAGGACAGGGGCCAGGCTATATTGTTCTGGACCTACGCACCGGAGAAGAGCTGTGGCGCAACGAAGAAGATTCGGTTACAATCGGCCAAATCTATCAATTCGAATCACCTAACCAACACGGTGGTCAACCATACCTATGGAATCTTGGCGCGACGTACAAGATGTATGACGCTTTCACAGGAGATTTCATCTTAGAAATAGAGAACGTCACAGCCGGCACAGCTAGATTCGGAACTTATAATTATACTATAGGAGATCTCCAAACATACGTTTTAGGCGGAGGCAATCTTACCCTATGGAGCGCAAGCAAATGCATCGGACGGCTAGGTGCGTACGGTACTACTGAGGGTGACCAATGGCGCCCATGGGTTGCAGGTGCAAGTGGACCTCTTGATTGGAAGGATGGAATCTTATGGAGCGTTCCAGTGCCTGCGCATCCGGGAATAGGACAAATATGTGAAGGAATAGTACATCCAGATGTACTCGTTGTCCGCTATTACCAACCAAACTTCGCCATTTCCATCTATAATGGGCTGGGATGGTTCTTGAACGTAGGTTACGACACAAAAACAGGGGCAGAACTGTGGGTTCAAAACCACACTATGCAAGGCAACACCTACATGGTTTGGCAAATGCTTGACTACAGCCATGTCGGACAGAAAGATGCTAATCTCTACACTTACACTGTGAGAGATCAACTGAAAACCTACGCTTTTGACATCTATACTGGAGCACAGAAATGGGTTAGTCCCGCCAGAGAAGACGCCTGGGGCGAGTTTCCATCAGGTCAACTTGTCGCCTACGATCACGTCTACATAGCCTGTTGGGATGGAAAAGTATACGCCCACAACCTCGCTGATGGTAGCGTTGATTGGGTATACTCTACCGGAAACGCTGGCGCAGATACTCCTTACGGTCACTGGCCACTATACAGCGGAATAGTCGCTGCAGACGGGAAAATCTGGGCATCCACTGGTGAGCACTCTCCACAAACACCATTGTGGCGAGGAGAGAAACTTCACGTCATTGACGCCCAAACCGGAGAACTCGATTGGAGCATCTCTGGATGGTTCATCTCCCACGGCAACGTAGTCGCAGACGGCTACTTCGTAGGCCTCAATGCATACGACAACCAACTATACTGCTTCGGCAAGGGACCAAGCGCCACAACAGTCACAGCACCTAAGACTGCCATACCCAAAGGAACAAAAGTGTTGATAGAGGGCTCTGTCCTGGACCTGTCACCTGCTAATGAGGGTACTCCGTGTGTTTCGAAGGACAGCATGGCCGCTTGGATGGAATACTTGCACATGCAGCAAGAATGTCCACCCGAAGTTACTGGTGTTCCAGTACAACTATCAGCTATGAAGGCCGATGGCGCATTCATTGACCTCGGCACACATTGGACAAACGGATTCTATGGTATCTTTGACGCCGAGTGGACTCCACAGGAAGAAGGACAATACACCATTATCGCTACCTTCCTAGGTGACGACTCCTATGGCAGTTCATCCGCGGCAACTGGATTATTAGTAGGTCCAGCACCATCACCAGGAGGGCCAATAGAGCCTGAACCAACAGAAGCACCACTAATCACCACAGAAGCAGCCATAATAATAGCTGTTGTCGTAATCGCAGTCGTAGGCATCGTTGCATACTGGGCGCTCAGAAAACGAAAATAAGCCTCAACCCCCCTTTTTCTTTTTTTCCTTCCACTAAACTGTGAAAACGCTAACAAAAGTTAAGAAGAGACTATACCAGTTATGGTTGGAATGGCTACAAGGGTCTCCCAGAATCTACACATTGGCAGGCACATGGATTTTTCCAATAAAAAAGGGTGAAGGCTTAAACCCTTGCAGAGGAATTTTAGGAACTGTTTAAAAGCTTCTACAGAAAAGAGTTTCATTCGATTAATGCTGAAATTGTCTGAGGCGTCGCGTATGAAATCGAAGGCTAATGTAACCAATCTTGGTGCAGTTCTTTTGGGGAAGCACGTTGCATGTGACGCTTACGATGAGTCCAGACCAATAAGGGTTGTCACTCATGCTCATGCTGACCACATGATAGGATTGGGAAAGAGTCTAAAGAACTGTGAAGCAGTGGTGATGACTCCAGCTACGAGGGATTTGATAGACGCCCTTAAGGGTTCCCGCTTTTTATCAAAGGGAAACGCGAAAACTCTCGATTATGGGGAAGAGTTCACGTATGAGGATGAGACCCTAACTTTACATTATGCAGATCATATCTTAGGAACAGCTCAGGCTCTCGTTGAGGATAAGGAACAAACACGGATATTATACACTAGCGACTTCAGATTTTCCCGAACACCTGTGGTTAAGGCGGACATATTGGTTATGGAGGCTACCTACGGCGACCCAGTTCGCGTTAGACCCTTCGGCATGATGGCTGAGGGCATTCTTGTTTCGCTGGTGGAGCAAGGTTTGAGACGAGGTCCCGTCTACGTTTTTGGATATCATGGTAAACTTCAGAAGATGATGCGAATACTGTATGAAGCAAAAATAAAGACACCCTATATTGTTCCAGAAAAGATTTTCAGGGTTTCGAAGGTTTGTGAACAGCATGGAATGAAACTTGGGAAACAGCTTATCCCATTTGACGGGGAGGTGTCTCAGATGATGCTGAGTCAGAGTGAACCTTGCGTTGTCTTCTATCACTCGTATTCTCGAAGAAAGATTGAAGGAGAAGCTTTGCGAATTTGTGCAAGTGGTTGGCAGTTTGGGAAGCCATGCAGAAAAGTGGGAGAAAATGAGTATGTGGTTGCTTTAAGTGACCACTCTGACTTTAACGAATTGCTTCAGTATGTGGAACGATGCAATCCCGAACTGGTCATAACCGACAGGCACAGATCCGAAGCTGCCAGAATCTTCGCAAAAGAAATCGAGAAAAGACTGAAAATCCCCGCCAGAGCTGCTCCAACATAGCAAAATATATTAAGAATTACATGTGTTCGGTTTAGATTTTTTAGTAAATTGCAGAATCAACCACATATTAATGGAAGAATACTGTTACCCAAATTCTTATTATCTTGTCCATCTGAAACTGTGTTGTGGAAGTATTCTGTATGGAAGGTCCAACAATTAAGGGTGAATCCTTCAAAGAAATTGTTATACTGGAGCGTACCCGCTTCAAAACTGTGGATGATCTGGCACGCTTCGCAAGCATCGCCGTCGGAGGAAAAACAACAGGGGTCTACTGGGCAAACGGAGTCGTATTCATCTATTATCCCTTACCCACATCAACCGAGATTGCCGCAAAGGCTCTCATCGAAGAAAAAAAGGTTTATTGGGCATTCGTAAGTTACGCAATCATGCCCCAATACAGGCCGATAATAGAAACAAAAGAGAGAATCGTGGTACCCGTAATCGACATGTCCACCAGCAGCCTGTTTCAGAAGGTTGCTCAATGGCTAAAAGAACAGCCTTAAACTCTTTTTCAGCCAACTTTTTTGTTCAGCGTTAGGCTACTGACGGAACCGGCTTTTTGATCGGCTCATGAATGACTCTAAGTACTGATCGAACTTTCCGCACTTCTTCAAGTATAGACCATAGTTAACAAGGGCAGCCATGCCACGAGCCGCATCCTCAGGCGAGAAATAGGCAGGAATCCCAAGCTTATCAAATCTTGAACGTATATGAAGAGCCATTTCAGTTTCACCTACATCACAGGCAACAACAGGTTTGACGCAATTTTTCGTCAGCTCTGCCACCCGGTCAACAAAGTCCTCCTGTAATGCTGGAAGATGATGCAGACCCAAAACTATAAGACCATCAACTTCAGGGTCCTCAAGAAGAATCCGTGTGCCACGCTCAAACATTTCAGAGGTCACTGATCCCGTTAGATCAACAGGATTCAGATTAGTAGCAAAACGCGGAATCTTTCCTTCCTGCTTAAGCACCTCAAACTTCTCGATTGTCTCATCAGAAAGCCGTTTTATGTTCAGTCCCTGAGCCACGCACTCATCAACAGCCATGATGCCAGGTCCGCCCGCATCAGTGATTATTGCCACATTTCTTCCAGCAACCGGAGGCTGAAAAGCCAAAGCTTTACCCATATCAAAAAACGCCTCAAAATCTCCAGCTCTTAAAACTCCGACCTGCTTGAAGGCGCTGGAGTAGATGTTGTCAGAACCAGCAATGGATCCTGTGTGGGACGCAGCTGCCCTAGCTCCCGCCTCTGACTTCCCCACCTTCAAAGCGACAATAGGCTTCTTACAGGTAACTTTCCTTGCAACCTTCATGAATTCTCTTCCATTCTCTATACTCTCAGCGTAGAAGAGAATAACCTGCGTATTATTGTCATGCAAAAGGTAAGTGAGCATCTCCGAAGCATTAACGTCCGCCTTGTTACCGAAGCTTACAAACTTGCTTACGCCCATCTGTTTACCAGTCAGATAATCTAGTGCGGCAGCGCCAAAGGCACCGCTCTGCGTTACTATGGCTATTGGACCTGCCATTGGGCGGGGTGTGGCAACAACTTCATCTCCTGTAATGAGAGTCTTTGTTTCGGGAAGAAACAGCATGTCGACGCCAGTTTTGGAGTCGAAGACGCCTAGGCAGTTGGGACCGAGAACACGGATTCCCGCATTTTTGGCAATCGCCGTTACTTCTTCTTCCAGTTCGTGGTTTCCAACCTCGCTAAAGCCAGAAGTGATTATAACAGCTGCTTTCACTCCCTTTTTTGCAGCTTCTTTCATAACTTCTGGAACGATTTTGGCGGGAACAACTATAACTACCAAATCCACCTCGTCTTTTATGTCCAAAATTGAGGGGTAACATGAGAATCCTAGGATGGTTTTTTCGTTAGGGTTAACGGCGTAAAGGTTTGCTTTGAAGAGGTTTCTTTGCTTGTTGATAACGAAGTTTTTGAAGATGACATGTCCGGCTTTCATGGTTCTGCGAGAGGCACCTATTACTGCAACTCCTCGAGGTTCAAAGAAAGTATTCATTTGCTCTACTGTCGATTCCATTTTTCTCTTCTCCTGAACACGTAAATTCTACGTTACTGTTTCATTTGCGTTTGGGGTCTTATAATTACTATGGGGCGATGTTTTATGCTGTCAAGCATCTTCCAAGTTACGCCTGTCAGAGTAACATTGAAGGTTTTCGCCATGTTCCAGACGGTTCTTCCTGCTCCAGTTCCACGTGTTCGATTAGCTATTTTGGCAATCTCAAGTGCCTCTTCGGTTGCTATCTGGGAGCCAGCAACTGCTAGGGGAGTGGCTCTTTTCTTTAATTTGAAAGATCTTCCAGCCAGGTATGCTAGGAACCCTCCGAAAGAATGTATTCCTTTTAGGGGTTTTGGGCGAGGAGTAAAATGGAGTC
>Ga0209427_10003658_pt1 | contig 17974 bp, 18 predicted proteins | sample DeeMarSWOR136_30_FD_187465 | JGI IMG/M metagenome (GOLD analysis project Ga0209427, IMG submission 187465) | Marine sediment microbial communities from White Oak River estuary, North Carolina - WOR-1-36_30 (SPAdes) (version 2) | ecosystem: Environmental > Aquatic > Marine > Intertidal zone >...
AGAATCATTTATCTGGAGAAAAAAGGACGCGACTTTTCATCTGCGGGTCTTTCACTTCGTTTCAGACCACGCAGTATTCCCAGTCGCAACTATAAAAAATGTAAGAAATAAAGAAAATAACTAGGGTGGGAAAGCATTAACACAGTTTAACGAATGGTTATTTATTTTGATCTAATCCAGGGATTTGAATCTCTTCCCCTGGCATATATTTTTTTATACTCTCTTTTATTTCAAAATATTGTTTTATGGATATTGTTTTATGGAATATCAATAGACATTGCTAACATTTGTGGTAAAATCATAAAGGTATTTTCTCCACGCCGATGGAATATCGTACAGTATTGAATCAGTCAATGCATTCATTCAGAAGAAGTAAAGCATTTTCAAACACTTTGTCAAGGGTGAGGCGTTCTTCTTTAAGATTGCGAGTAGCTCACTCGATTTTCCCTTTTGTCTTAGTATCTTGTGCAGTCGCTGGGATAATGCAAATCCCGATAACTAAGAGAATGATTCCAATCACCACGGATTTTCTGATCATTAATCCCCCCTATAATACTATTAATCAACAGGTTGTCACTCTGGGTAAGATATCATAAGCGAAAATCCAACTAGATGCATTTCTTTTGTATCAATTCTCGTTATTTTAATCCCGTTGAATCCATTTAATAACCCTTCATTAAAATGTAGTGATCCGCCAAGTCCTAGTAACGTCATATTTCCTGAAAAAATGTGTATTTGTTGCATGATGGAGAGAGGAGAAAATGTGGTAATAATGGAACCTGTTCCTATAAATAATGCTCCTAATAGGAAAACAAGTTCATTACCAGGCAGAAAAGGAAATGGAGATGGAAAAATTGATAATAATAGGAGTATCATTCCAATCATATATAATATTCCCATTGCATATCCATCATGAACAACACCTGTAACAAAGCTACAGAAATAATGGTCTTGGTAGATATTTTTGTAAAACAACTTCTCAATCATTGATTTACCATGTGTGCTCTCAAATGTACCTGTGATAAATTTCTGAGCTTGTTCAATATTCATCCCCTCTGGTAACAATCCATACATATCCAACTCCAGCACAGCTTCCTTGAAGATGGGTGTTGCTTCTTCCCTGGTTGATGTCTGGTTCAACCTGGTTCTGAATTCAACCAGATATTGCTTGAGGTTTTTGTATTGTTCTTTGGTGAGTTTTACCGTGGTATCCTTATATCCTTTGATGCCACATGCTTGTATTGTGACTTCCACAAGCTTATCGTCTTTAGATGCTTTACCTGTGTTGAAGTTAATGCTTGGTGCAATTACTACACCTATAAACAAGAAGATAATTCCAATCGCTACACATTTACATTTCAATTAATTCCTCCACGACACAAAAACAATGAATCCTGAGTTATTTAAACCTTTAGCAAGATGAGTTTGTTCCTGATAGGAGTATAAAAAAAAGTTAAGAAGATGAGGGGATGTGTTTTACCACCAAATCCACCAACATTGAAACATTTCTGATATTATTGTTACAGGAACGAGGATAAATAACCCGAAGGAATATAACAATAAAGCGTTCAAACTCTCCCCAGTTGTGCAAAATATCATAGCTACGATCATAAGAGGAAGTAAAAGCATGCATCTTATGGGGTAACTCCATTGTCCATTAATTTCATTTTCACAATAACACCCTGAATTTGATAATTGAGCTAATTCACCATTGAGGGATATATCCTTTTCAATAACCGCAGATACTTCTTGCGGTATTTTTGGATTACTTAATTGAAAGTACTGAACTATCGAACCTATCTTTACTTTATTAATATTCTTTAAAAATATCACCCCGATAATATACATCTTTCTAAGTTGGTCTTTTGTTAAAATAGGAGTTTTTATTACAGGGAATTTTATCCCTGAGCCAATGAACCTCCCGCTGATCATCTGTGATTTAAATATAATTCGCTGTATCTCTTTGTTATTCGAAATATCCATAATGGTTTGGAATAACAACTCTCTCTCATTGACTTCTTTATGTATGATTTGCTGGTTTAATGATTGAACCATTTGATATCCAACCACATTGGTTAACGAACCAAGTATCAAAAGAACCACAACAAAGAGACTTACTCCAATCAGAGGTTTCTTACTCATGGTTACCTGCCCCGTATATTGATTTTATTATCTCACATCTCCTTTAAAAATATATCCTCAGAACAAATAAGAGCATTGATAATGTTTCATTGATAAATTGAAAATGGTTTTTATGCGAAAATAAATGGGAAAAAAAGAATGGAGGATGAGTAGTCTTAGATGTTTACTTGTTTTATAGTATCGGTTTTTTTTCTGTAATAATAACGAATGGTCCGAACTTCCATCCAGTGTATTGTGCTTCAATACCTCGGGTGTTTTCTGGCTGTACTGTAATATGTATAGGGATTTTGCCAAGTCCAAGGAACCACAGTGGACTTCGGATAAGTGATGAAGTCCCTATCTCTATGTTTGGTATAGTCCCATTTGCAACAGATTTTTCCCGTTGTAATAGGCCTGAGGTGATATTTATCCACCAGTGCACTAAACTAGCATTGTATTGTGCATTACTAGGATAATTGATGTCGGCTTTTATCCCTAATGAAATATTTTGAATAGTGAGAGTTACATTGGGTGGTGGGAGTAAATATAGACGTAGAGTTGTATGATTTTCGACAAAATTCCCGTTACTTTCTTCTACTCTTAAAGTTATGCTGTAGTTTCCAACCGAATCATACACATGGATTGGATTTAGATTTAATGTAGTTAAATTCGTACCGTCGCCAAAAAACCATTTACATCTTGTATTGATCGATCCGTTGGTAACAGTTCCATGGAATCGTACTCCAGGAATTGTGTAATCGAATTGCCTAGGCCACCACCAGCTGTAGGGGCCTCCTGCATCGCAAGCTGTATTTCCTGGAACTTGGGCATACACTTTGATATCATCGATACTAAATTCCTGATAACGTGCTTCTTCTGTAGTGTTACTATAGTATTGGAAAGCGATCTTGACAGATGTATTCCCTGCGTATTTAGAGATGTCAATTGGTTTTGAATAAAACCATTCCCAATCGTGAAAAAACTGATTATTTATCTCATCAAAACACCATACCATCTCCCAAGCCCCTCCATTCACTGAAACACTTATATTAAATTCCAGATAGCGTTTATGTGCCGAAGTGTAAAAACAGGTATACCATTGGAAATCTAGATAAATTCTATCCCCGTGACTATAATTATAATCACCGAAATTGAGGGTAGGGGTGATGAGCCATTCATCTTGCAGAGTTCTATTCTCTCCTCGATTGATAGTGGCACAGAATGGGTCAGAGTAGCAATACGTATCGTCGATTTCCCATGTTTCTTCAAGGTTTGTTTGATGAAGTTCCCAAACACCTAATAAGTCATCTACTGGAGGCATGTCATCTGTGTCGAAAACTTCCTCTATAAGTTTAACATTGTCTACTGACATTCCTTGAGAACTCCAAGAGTTATCTGGGATTGCCTCAACGCTGCTATTCTGCTTTAATGTACCATTTGTGTTCATGGCTAATGCGGAGAGATTACAACAGATGAGAACGAAGACGATTACTAGTGTACTCATATTTTTTAAAATATTTTTTTTCCTTTCCTCTTTCTTCATATTAAATAGTCCTCCCATAAATTTTTTTTTACAATTACAATATGGTGTTACTCTATTTAAATTATGTCATCAGATTTTAATCATAACAAAAGTTACAGAAAATAATTTATTTACTCCCATCTCAATATTTTCACTGATTTATTTTTCTTCACAAACATAACCTCAGAAAACAGGCAGGCAAGAAAGCATTGAAACGGTACCACGTATAATCTTTTTATGCAAATCAAACGTTAAATCGATTGATCTACAACCTCTTCAGTTGTTTTTTCAAATCAGACCTCTTATAATCTATAGTCTTTACGAAGGAGTAGAAAAAATTTTTACCTGATATTCTTAAAATATAAGTTCTATAATATATTAACATTCAACCGATTAAAACTAATTATTTTGACTATATTATCATTTCTAAAAAAATTATTTTAATCATCATGCTTAATATTCAAAATTGAAATTTATCAGAATTAAAAAAAAAGAAAAAGTCCCCAATAATTATAAAGGATATCCGCCGATTTTCAGACTTGGATCACCAAATAATATCCATTCTTCCAAGGCTAAAAAATTAAGCCAATTTGTTGAATCGCCATTGGAATTTAAGTGTTCACTAATAGACCAAGCTATGTCATCATCTAAATATCTCTTAATCGTCTCAGCCCATATCTCCCCGATACAATCAATACCATCTGCGTATGCCTCAAAAACACTCATTATAGTATGTCCAGTGAGAGATTCTGTATACATCGTAGTTGGATAGATGTTACCCTCGCTAGTTAATGCAAAACTCGCAATTGATCCGCCAGTACGATGTTTCACAAACTCCCACGCAATAGGACAAGATACCGTATCAAAATCCCCATTTGAACACGCGCCAAACACCGCTACTGGAAGTCTATCATCGTTAGTAAGTTTTTGAACCTCAGATATATCGTAACCAGAAGGTAACGGCAATTGTAACCGTCTCTTTTTATTAAAAGGGGGAAAGGTCGCAATTTTTGTAGGTAAACCATGCATTGAAAAAAGTAAGAAACCTGCACCATCATTTATTGCTTGGTTGATATTTTTTGTAGTAAGCCTCTTAGCAGCAATATTTAAAAGTCCACTTGAATACAATTTTTTTGCAGTGAATGTATCTAAACATTTCGCAACCTGGTCACCCATATATTCTCCTTCCCATGCAAGTCTATAATTCATACCAGTAATATTTTTAAAAGCTAAAGACAGAAGGATTTCTTCCCATGTATAGGGATGCGTATCTCCTCCGCATAGTATAATATTGGTGAACCACGCTTCGCCAAACGTATGATTTTCATAATCCATAATTTTCTGTACGACTGTCTCGACTTCATCAGGGGTTTGGCAGAGAATCCTCCCAATAAATACATCTGGATAAAGATCTACGTCATCGATAGCATCATTGAAACCTATTTCACCGAACACACTATTATTGTTTGAATCCCAGCTGCAAAAAGTATCGTTTTGGTCATAGATATCAGCGTAGTATAAATCAGATATGAATCCCTCTGAACTAATAGTAAAAATATCTGGAGAAAAAAAATCCCAATTATATTTCCCATTATTAGAAGGTTGGATAACGGAATATCTAACCGGTATCTCATTTTTTCCACCAACGAGCAGTACATAACAAATGTTCCATTGTTCGATAGCATTTTTTATGAAATATTTTATTTTTTCTTGGTTGTCTCGTCCATAAACAGGAAAGTATGTATTTGTGTAGATATCATTAAGTGTGACTATTGCTGTGAAGAGCCCATGCTGTTCTTTATGATTCTTCAACGGTAATAACTTGTCCGAGAAATTTACAGGTGAGATGATAAGCAAATCGTACTGTGCATTCTGGTTTATATACGGAATATTTATAGGCGGCTCAGCGGAATTAACAATAAATGATCCAAATACTGAGAGAAATAGTAGACTACATACCAAAATTCCTAATATTTTTTTTCCCGTAAGAAAATCAGTTGTCATATTTTTTCCTCTTGTTACATATATTATTGAATATATTTAAAATTTTTCTCAATAAATTATTCAAAAGTTAAAAAAAAGGAAAAATATTATATATTGATATGATAAGTTGATAATTTCAAGATTAAAATAACCCTGATTTTATTACTTAATAATAGTCATTTAAAAATATATTTTATGTTTTTGTGCGAAATCAAATGAATAAAAAAGGAGAGATTAAAAAGAAACACCAGTAGTGTTATTAGAACGAAGTAAATTCAGGATAATGATTATAATAAAGATAACTCCCCATCGTAGAAGTTTTAATAACAGGATAGCCAAAGTTATAAAAATAAACTGTGGGTATGGTCCATCTTTATATTTTTCCTGCATCTCCTCAAGATATGTGGTTTGAATTTCAAGAAAATTAAATGATGTTACGGCGGATTGCGCTATTTTAGTTTCTGCTGCAGCCACTGTTGGCAACATCATGACTAGAAACACTGCCAACAGACTACCAAGGATTAAGGTTTTTTTCATATTATAAATCCTCCTATTTTTCTTATCTATCTTTAGCATTTAAATGTTTGGAAACAATAAAAATATATAAAATAACAGTGGTGGTATGAAAGCATTGACATGTTTGTACTTATTTTTTGGATACGATTATTCGATAGTTAAAATCCGAAAACAATCCTCATGTGTAAATCCGGGAATACAACGAAGATTCTTTCCGATAAGTGGGATACTCGTTGTCGCAGTTCTAAATAATCGGGGAATCACAATATGTCGCAATGGTATGTGATTGTACAGTTTCGATAAAATAAAAAGTCCACCTAACTCTGATGTGAAACGATGGAATTCTTGTATTCCTCTTTTTTTCGAATCAACAGTCATGGCAGCGATTTTCCCTGATACTAAGGCGCTATTTACCCCAAACCCAAAAAAAGGATCGTGGAAACCACTAATTGCTCCAGCTAATACAACTGTTTTTCCATGTATCTTTTTCAGTAGAGCGACCTGTTTTGGATAATAATCTTTCACCAATAACCAGTTCGGAAACTCCAGATTCATCTCCTTAAGCTGCTTTTTAAATCGTGTGAAATATTTTTTATATGATTGATGTACATCAAAATCTATTTCACTAAAAACTAAATGATCTGTTGCGGCAATATACGCATAGCGGTAACCCCCAATAAACGAATCGAAATACGCCACACAAAAAGGTGCATCATTCCTCTGCATTTCCCTATAGCCATCAAAATGAACAAAGGGAATACAGCGAAGGTTTAATTGCCTCCCTAAACCCGAATACGTTCCAACCGCAATAATCGAGTTATTAGGAATTGAGTTAATCATTGATGACGTCAAAGGATGAGAAAACTCAAAGTGGACACCCACGTTTTGAGCCAGTTTAAACAGATACGAATCAAGCGAGTTCTTTTGAAACCCACGTTCAGTTAGAAATAGATATTTTGGATTAAAATGAACGATTTTTGAATAAATATATGCTGTAAACCGTTTCAATTCTAAGAAACAAGGTTTGACATCAAATCCGATATAGTCTTTCATTTTTTCAAAATCCAGAGGGGTCATGTGGACAGAGGGAGTACAGAGTCCTAACCCACCTATTTTTTCCTCTTTTTCATAGACCGTCACCTCATACCCTGATTTAACTAAATTAATCGCAGCAGTCAACCCAGATAACCCTGCTCCATAAATGTTAATGATAGTACTCCCTCAGATAGTTTATAGAACCTGTACGAAATCTTCATTAAAATAGTTACTGTTCGCAGAATAGCTGGTCGTAAGGAAAATTATTAGCATATATTACCTGGTGAGGGGAACGCAAATGCTTAAATTGATGCATCCTTTATTTTCTAAGCATGGGGAAAGACGGTTGCAGTGATGTTTATCAGAAACAATGGTCATTGATAGTAAAACTATTCCAGGTGGATAAAACCTTTTGTATACACCATGGTTTTTACGAAAAAGGGATTCATACCCATGTTCAATCAATACTTAATATGAATGATTTTGTGGGAAGACTCCTTGAATTAGATTCCAAAGAGAGCCAAACACAATATATCTTGGATGCGGGGTGTGGAATCGGTGGAACAGTTCTTTATTTAACAAAAAAATATCCTATGATACATTGCACAGGCATAACGATGGTTTTAGACCATGTGGAAATGGCGAAAAAGCTTGCAGAAGAAAATCAAGTATCTCTCCGAACAGAGTTTCTTGTACAAGATTTTTGTCACACGGGGTTTCCTTCGAATCATTTTGATGCGATTTATTTGCTTGAGTCCTCATGCTACGCTCAGCAAAAAAACGTGTTACTCCATGAGTTATTTCGGATTCTAAAACCAAAAGGGAGGCTTGTTATTATTGATGTTTTTCTTACAGATGTTCCGCTTAGTCCCCTTCTTACGAAAATCTACAAGGGTTTCTGTAAAGGATGGGGGGTGCCACATCTTATCTCATTAGTAGATTTTATGGACATGATAAAAGCCGAGGGGTTTTCTAATATAATAAAAAGAGATTTAACAAAAAATGTAACCCGTTCAATACTCAGAGGAGATGTTCTTGGCATACCCTTTCTTTTTTCAGTTCTGTGTAAAAAGATTTTTTTCGGGGGAAGCTACCGGATTGAAGAGGATGCACATTTTTTTGGTGTTCTACCGGTGTTAACCACGATCCTTGGAATTAATAGAATACTTACTTATAATGCGGTTACTGCATCTAAATAAAGATACAAGTGTATAAAACGAAGTGATAAGAGATATATTCGTTTAATCTTCATTCGTATTGTTTATGGAAAATCCTTTCATCCATCCTTTGAAATACAATTCTTCTGCCTTGTCAATGCATGTCCTAGTATCTTAACAGTTGAATTCATGTAAAGGTTTGGAAACGACAAAAATAAATTCTTGTATGTTACTTAATCTGCTATCATAGAAGTAGATTTAAGGGGGAAAAGTAATGTTTTATAGATATCATTGCGTTCCTTTGTTATTTCCTTCTCTACTGCAATCAATCTGAAAACTTTAAGAGGCTGACGACTAATCTCATTAAAAATTTTCCATGCTTCTCGTCTCATTTTATAACAACATTTTATTCTCTTTTCTCTTTCCTCTGTATTTGCAAATCGATGTACCTCTTCAAAAAATTTTTAATTTATGATAAGAAAATAAAAAAAGTCGAGCGGTAACACGGTTTCAAAGACATAATTGATAATGGTTTTTTTGTGCAAATAATCAAAATAAGAAAAGAGAGAGAGAGAAATATGTTTTAAGATTTTATATCTACTGAGTTTGCACCTCAGTAATAGAATTGTACGATGACATCAGCTTTGAAGTAAATATTCAACCATTTGAACGTTTCTTCATACATATTTGTTTCAGGATAGTCGCCTTTTGGGGGTGCGAACCTGATACTTGTCCAATCTAATATTTCGCTTGGATTGACAACTCCTTGATCACTTCTATCATCGTCAATAGCAATTATGAATATACGCTGAGGGGTAAATCTCACTCCAGGACAATTACATAATTTTCCAAAATGTTGTGCTTGATCAGGAATATTATCATTAGCTGAATAGATATCAGTTTTCCAATGAAAAAATTTAGGCAACATAAAGATGTAGAAATACCACTCCCCTGGTTCATTTGAACCGTCATCACCACATTCTTTAATATAAATATTTCTTAAACGTATGACAAGATTATGTGGATTTGAGAAAAATGGTGAACTATATACCATGTCATTTTCAATACCTATTTTACCTGTCACAGGTAAACAAGTAGCAAGTATCAGCATACATACAAAAATACCAATTATTTTTCTTTTCATGTTTTTTCCTCCTTCTTATTATTTTTGTTCCTCCCCTGCTTAAAAAACAGGTTGGAAATCGGAACAATGTTATATTATTTAAATGTTTGGAACCAATAAAAATAAACAAAAAAAACAGGGAGAACAAAAAGCAGTGACACAGTTTTAGAGATATACTGTTTTCTATTTTTAACATTTGATATTTGATCACTAAAATATCAACTCTTTGTAATATTATTCATCCTTCTGTTTCAAGGGTTATATTTTCAAAGAAAAGAGATCATTAAATAATCAACTTTATGGTTTAGATGACTTTTTTATCGTAACATTTGTTATGAAAATTATGTAATCGATACTTTTATATATGCATTACTTCTATTTATTTTAATCAAACATATATTTTTAAAGGAGGAAAAAAATGAAAGAGAATATATTAAAAAAAAGTCTGATATTTAGTATTACGTTTCTGCTAACGATGCTATCTATAATCACCGTTCAAGCAACAATACCTATTCGGACATTACAACCACCTGATGTCGTATATGTAGATGATGACTTTAATTCTTCAACACCTGGTTGGGGGTACGACCATTTTGATAAAATACAAGACGGAATTAACGCTATTCAACTCAATGGAACTGTCAATGTCTACAGTGGACTTTATTATGAAAATATCGAAATAATTAAATCATTAGAATTAAAAGGAGAAAATGTACATTCAACGATTATCGATGGTAGAAACCTTTCAGATGTTATTCACATCCACGAAGATTGGACAACTGTAAATGGATTTATGATAAAGAATGGTTCTAATGGAATACTATGTTCAGCAGATCATATCGAAATATCAGGAAACATAATCACAGAGAACATTGATTGGGGAGTATTTTTAACCGGATCATACAACATCGTTTCTGAAAATTCAATAGATAATAATGGTCATATAACAGGTACTGTCGGTGCAACAGGAGGGATTTATCTCGCACTTGCGTTTTCATGCAGAATAAGCAAAAATAACATCCGTAATAATACAGAAAGAAATGCATTTTTCTTTAAATCGATGTTTAATATATGGAGCCGAAATTTTTGGGATAACCCACGATTTCTCCCGTATCTTATCTTTGGCATTCAAGCAATAATTCCACCTATTTTCTGGATTAAAATTGATTGGATTCCAGCAAAACAACCGTATGATATCTCTTAATTCATATAAGACTATAGTAATTCTTCAAAGGTTCAAAAAAATCTATAGACGTCTAAATATTGCACATATTTTATAGAGAAAAAGAGCATAACCGCATTGGATGATCCTTTTTACGTTTAGGTTGTCAGAACAATTTCAATTAAGAGACGTTCTTTCAACTCCTCCTTCCACGCAATAAATTACGTGGCCTCCCCCGGAGAAGAAAACGCTTACAGATGTTTTCCGATACAAGTTCTGATCGATTCAATTCTGATTTAAAGGTCTTAGATTTCCCACACAGATTTGTTTACTACATCTGGAAAATAATACTAATTCGAAGGTGGAGTCAAAAATAAAAATACGAACAGTTATATATGTGAAGATTCTTTAAGATAACTAGAAAAAAATAGAGGTTTAAATTTATGAAGAAGTTATTGCCAGTTTGTATAATTGGAATCTTATTGCTCAGTGGTGTAGGAATCGTTGCTAGAACCAATACCATGAGCAAAGGTTTGAACATAAAGACAGACTCGTTCGCTCTTTCGGAGCCTGTTTTAACTGAAAAAGGGGTTTATATGACAATAGGGATAGAAGAAGCGACATCGTCGCTTATGGATCCCGGAAAACCAATGCTACCGGTTTTCACAAAAGTTTATACTTATCCTTTTAACACAACAATTATTCATGTTGAGGTAAGTTTTTCTAAAACCAATGAAATTCATCTATCAAAAGACATTATACCTGCTACTGAGCCTACACCGTTTAGCGGAAATGTGGCGGATGAGCCGATAAAAGACCCTAAAATCTATGGAAATAGTGCATTGTATCCCACTGAACATTATCATTATGTCGTTGGAGCTGGATTAGATCACGGCGAGCATATCATCTTTCTTGTTGTTCAGTGTTATCCTGTTAGATATTCTCCTGCTCAAAATATTTTGTATTTTAGTGAACAGATTGAAATTCAGATCACTTATGAAGAACCTGCGATGTCACCCGTGTTTTCTGATGCGTATGATCTTGTCATCATCTCTCCTTCTAAATATTCAGAGGCACTGCAGCCTTTAATTGATCATAAGAATCAAATGGGTTTGAATACGACGCTGAAGACGACTGAGGACATCTATGCGAATTATACTGGTTTTGATAACGCTGAGAAGATAAAATATTTTATAAAAGATGCTATTGAAACCTGGGGTGTTGACTATGTTCTCCTTGTTGGAGGTATTAAGGCATTACCTATTCGGACTACATGGTTTTTTGAACAGCATTGGGGGCATTATTGGAATCAAACAGTCCTGACTGATCTGTATTATGCTGATATCTACGACTCTGAAAAAAACTTCAGCAGCTGGGATTCCAACGGAAATGGGTTATATGGAGAGATTTATGAGGATTGCCCTGGGGTTGATGATATCTGTGATTTTTATCCTGATGTCTATCTCGGACGTTTACCCTGTGTCCGGACGACAGAGGTGAAAACCGTTGTGTCCAAGATTATCCACTATGAAACAGAAACCGCTGGCCAAAGCTGGTTTCACAATATCATTCTTGTTGGGGGGGATACCTTCCTAGGTCGGAATGGTTATGAGGGGGAACAAAAAAATCTGCTTACCGAAGAGATTATGGAGAATTTTACGGCGAAACGGCTATGGACATCTGATGGTACGTTTACGGCACGAGCTCTGAATCAGGCGATAAACCAAGGAGCCGGGTTTGTTGACTATGCAGGCCATGGCTTTGAGATCGGTCTTGGTACTCATCCACCAGATAGTAACATCTGGGTTACGTATCATACAAATAAGCTTGTAGGTGCGTTTAATGGGGATAAACTTCCGATTATTTTCTTCGATGCGTGTCTCACCGCAAAACTTGATTTTAATATTTCTGACCTTGTGGGGTATGTAAGTGAAGGTCTTCGGCTTGTTCTCAATAAATTTCATGTTCTTGCGTCTCTGCCTCTTCCCACCTTCGCATGGTGTATGGTAAAAAAGAGCAATGGCGGTGCGATTGCAACGATTGGTGCGACAAGGACTGCTTTTGGAGGAACCGATATGGGATGCGGGTATCTCTCCCTACGGTTTTATGAGGCCTATGCTACCAGTGAAACCGTATCGCAGATGCTGACTCAAGCACAGAATCATTACATCACTTTCGTCCCGTTTGATCGGTTTACACTCGAAGAGTTCATCTTAATCGGTGATCCAAGCTTGCGAATTGGAGGATATGACTAATCAAACTCTTGTTTTATCAAAAAGTTCTTTACTTACCTTTTCAGAAACAAAGATGCAGTGACATAGTTCTAACAGATAGTTTTTTGCAAGAAAACAAAATGATAATAAAAAAAGAAGAAAAATGTTAGCTTACTAAATCAGTTAAATCCATGACTAATTGAGGTATACTCATCAATCTGATCGTATCATAAAAGAGTATTACCGTCTCCCCATCGGTATAATGAAAGAATAGGAGAAGGTTGAAAAATATTATCCATAGGTTAAATGCCTCGATGGTAACATACTCGTCTTCCTCAGTTAGATTTGTATATCTACCGACAATAAATGCTTTCTTCAATTCATACACAGTAAAGAGATGAGGATCTGAGATGATTTCAATACCCTGCATATCTTTAAGTTTTACATATATTTCATATTTACCTTTCTGAGACCATGAATGATAATGATTTGAACAGATAGTTTGACCAGCAGAGTTGGGGCCCAGCCATTCCGTGATATGTCCATCGCCCCAAACCCACCTATAATAAAAATCATCTACATCAGGGTCAGTCCAAATAAAACAGAAGGTGTAACCGATGTTTTTTATTCCCTAAGAGGGACCATTAATGATTGGTTTTTCTGATGGTTCACCCTCGATGATTGTGATTGTATGTGGTTCAGACCAATTACTTTCCGTCCAATTCATATTTTTGAGTTTTACTCTAATTTCATAGACTCCTGCATATATCCAAGTATGAGATGCAGAAGTAGGTTGACCATATGTATAAGGACCTAGCCAATCGGTAAAATATCCATCACTCCAATTCCACTTAATAAAATATTCATCGCGATTTGGATCAACAGGAATAATAAAATAAAATATGTATTTAATCCTGGTATTTCCTTCTGATGTTTCATATGGATAATCCAAGAGGAGGATATTTGGAATTACCCCGACAACAATTCCAAATCCACTTAGAACCAGAATCGCAATAAGTAAAACTGGTATTATTTTGTTCATTTCTTTCCCCCATAAGATATCTTATAATATCGTTCTCCTCTAAAAAGAATTTCCTTAGGTAGCAGAAGCCTCAGCATAGATTTTATTTCTTATTTTGTGGCAAATTAATGATCCGCTTTTACTTCTGGCATCTATTCTTCATAAATTATTGCGAATCCACCAGCGCTGAATAGAATATCAGTTATTATCTTATCTTGATTGTTTTTTAACCAATTATTTGCTGCGCTTTCAGAACGGCAAGATTTTACTTGTTTCATAGGTTTACTTTATTTATTTTCAGTATAAAGAATTTTGGAGAAATTTTTGATACGAAGAATATTCTCCTAACCTATTTTTAATAATTTTCTTTTTTTAATTTTATTAGTTAATATAGCTTGTATGACGATAGGAGTTTATCTAATATTTTTTGAGTAAGTAATCCATTACTTGAAGTCTTCAATAAGTTATTAAATTGAAATGATATTAGATTCTGAGGTGAGATTGAGATGAAGCAGTCTATTATATTGGTTGGTGTGGTGTTAATTATTTGTGGTCTAATCGGATTTGGATATGCAGCTCTTATTGATACATATCCAAATGCAACAATTGGCTGGGTCCTAGGTTTAATCTTAATTATAATTGGAGCATATGTAACAGGTAAAGAATTGAAAACAAAAGATAACTAATCACTTGTTTTCATTGAACGAATACTTCCAAAATGTTATTAACAATGAATTCATTAGAAAATATAGAATGATTAAGGGAATGAATAACACAAGGGAGAAAAAGAAAACCTGGAAAAATTTAATAGAGAGAGATACAGAACTTCTCCAAGGAGCGTATCTGGGGGGAAAACTAGAACATATTCTGGAAGAAAACAAAAAAAGAAAGCAAAATAGAAAATAAGAAAGGTTTTTTCTTTTTTCGAAGTTCATTTATCTTCTGAAAACAGATCAAGAGAGTAAATCGACATATTCTTAATGTATTTTTAAGATATATTTTTATAGTTAAAATGATAAAATATGATACTAAGAAGAGTCATGAGAAATAAATTCAAAGCTGCAAATGCAGGCCTCCTAATAGGATTCATACTTGTAAATCTAATTCTTGTTACAATCCCTCCTACCTCAGCTGGACCGATCTTTGCTATTCAAAGCACGTTAAATGTCACGTGGGGGGATGAAATAATCAAACCAATTGTCCCGCGAGGAGAATTACGAACCTTAACATTAGTCATTACCCACACTATTGCTAAAGGAGCACTCGGGGAAGAAGTCCTAAATCTCCTAACCGGATCGGTCATTCCAATCACGATAACCATCACAGACGCCTCGCCGTGGTGTACAGCGGTGGTCTCGCAAGGAACCTTATCGATCATTGTTCAGCCTGATACCATATCAACAGTTCAAACAACAGTATCAATCCAAGTGGCAAATGATGCGCCGGCTTATGGATTAGGATACATCAAGATCAAGGCGACAGCAGCACAAACTAGTCTTATTGAAGGAACTGAAAATACTGTGACCCTTAGTTTTATTCCAGAATATAAAGCATTGATACAACCGTCGTTACCCGAAACAAATGTAAAAGAAATCGGACCAATGGACACCGCAGTCTTCCCAATTGAGATAACGAATCTTGGTAACGCCAGAACCATCGTTCTTTTGAATGTCACGAATGTTTCAAAAGATTGGAACGCTGTGATTACCACTCAACTAATCTTAGACGAAGGCGGAGGCACAGGAACAGCCTACCTTGTTGTAAAACCACCAAAGTCATTTGGGTATCATTATGATGAACAGACTATTCGGGTTTCTATGCAGCCTGTCAAAGCAGATGACTACTCAAAAAAAGGACAAATAACCTATGAAACATTCCTTATACAAAGCAGAGGGTTTTCCCTCCCAGGATTTGAGATACTATTTTTCCTTGGCGCCTTGATTATCGTATTGCTTCTTATGGTCTTACCATGGACACAAAAAAAATAAAATAAAAGATTAAGCATTAACATGGTTTATAGAATACACAAATGATATTGGTTTTTTACATTAAAGTACATAAAAAAAAAAAAAAAAAAAGGAATGAGATTTTTTAGTAATCCAAAAGCTGCCGTAGTAGTGGAAATGCATTAGGAAATCGCTCAAACAACATTTTCAAGAATTGGAGGAATGGGATTTTGTATGAACAGGGCATGGTCACGGATAAAGGATCTGACCAATCACTAAGGATTCCATGAGAATCCTTGGCAATTACCTTGATATTATATGTTCCTTTTTTCGCCCATATTTTATCAGCAGACGCAATTATCCCACTATTTAATGGTCCAACCCAGCTACTAAACGACCCATCACCCCAGTCAAACATATATGATACCTTATCACCATCAGGGTCGGTTGTTGAGGTGGTGTAAGTATATTTGATATTGATCTTTCCTGATGTAGGACCGCTGGGGGTTTCTGGTTTCGTTGGTGGTTGAGAGTGTTCACCTATAGCTAATGATGGATCTCCAAATAGCTGGAATTCTTCCACTGTTATGTAATCCATTTCATCCATTTCTGCAGTCATTAAATAGGAATGTAATCCATGTCCCCACAAGTCCCCTAATGTTAAATCACCATTCATATAGTTTTGAGACATTACAATACACAATTTTTCTATGCCCTTTGTTACAATAGCTACCCCTGGATGAGAAACATCGACATCCGTTGAACCAAGAAACGCAATACATCCACCATTCGGATTCTTTACAAATGTCCATCCGAAACAATCACTTGCCACATCATAAGTACAATGATAACATGCATCCGATATCACGATAGGAAGTTTATTTCCATTAGAAAGGGCATTGAGATGTGAATTTGTATAAAAGCCTGGCGGTATCCAGTCATAACTTTCATGTGGGTGGGTTGCCCAAATATCTAAGTTACCATGCCCATTGAAAAAAACAAAACCCGCGCCAGTATTAATTGCATTCTGAATATTAGATGCGTCGTATAACTCTCCATTTGACGCCCAAATCCTCTTTGGAAGAAATCCATCCATATTATCGATTACACCTTCGTTTACGTACTCGCCCTCATCGATCTGTTCTTCATCACCTGGTAGGGAATCTCCGCCGATAACGGTAAGGTTTGTAAACCAAGGTTGCACGTAGGCTTTCTCAGTCTCATAAGCGATGATTTTATTAATACATATTATGACTTCATTTTGAGTGGTACATGCGAGTCGGCCTAAATAGACATCAGGATAGAGATCGACATCATCATATAGATGGTAAACACCCCAATTGTATTCTGCAAATAGATCATTTTCATTGGTGTCCCAGCTAGAAAAATTTCCCTGCCCATCATAGAGATCAGCATAATACAAATCAGATAAAAAAATCCATTCATCTTGGTAATCATAATCATAGTAAATATGTACATATCTAGACGGAAGCAGCGATGCTCCTCCCACAAGCAATACATAAGTAATATTCCAATTTTCTACAGCATATTTAATAAAATATTTAATCTGCTCAGGGTGATCTCGACCTTCATACTCATTGTAAATAGTCTCAGTTGTTTTTAAAAAAGTATGGACACCAAGAATATTTTTATGATCAATTAATGGTAGAAGACTCTCAGAAAACAATTCAGGTGCTATAATCACCATGTCATACGTTTCAGTGTACAAAGAATGTACCGGCGTTTTTGATTTTGTAACTGATAACGCACCTACTATGCCTCCACTTGCAACTAAACATCCAACAAGAAATGCTAGGACTCTTTCCATCATATTTTTTTTCTCCTACTATCAACAAATAGAATAGTAGGGAGAGCATATAATTCTTATTATCAATAATCTGGATAAAACTATAAAAACAATGAATTCTCTGCTGTTATGTACAATTATCATTTTTTTACTCGATACAATACATTTTTTCCTCTTGATCATAACAAATCGGCATAAATCAACGCCCTTATGTTATTGTTAACTAAGATTATTCATTATTTTTTAGTCTTATCCGCTCACAAAACTTTTGGTATATCAATACAACCCGTGTTTTTGTGTTACTAATTCACTTTCTATGAGAGGTCAAGCAGTGACACGGTTTACACGGATCTGGTAATAATGGTTTT
>Ga0209427_10003659_pt1 | contig 17972 bp, 8 predicted proteins | sample DeeMarSWOR136_30_FD_187465 | JGI IMG/M metagenome (GOLD analysis project Ga0209427, IMG submission 187465) | Marine sediment microbial communities from White Oak River estuary, North Carolina - WOR-1-36_30 (SPAdes) (version 2) | ecosystem: Environmental > Aquatic > Marine > Intertidal zone >...
CCAATGGCGGAGGATCGTGGACATCTATCGCCACAGGCGAGTCCAACGATGGTGTCTACTACTGGGATGTCTCAGGATTGCCCGATGGCTCCAACTATCTGGTCCGTGTCACCGCCACAGATCCCACGATGCGATCCGATGCCGATCAATCGGACGCCACCTTCACCATCGACAACCCCGACCCTCCCAGCGTTACGGTCACCTATCCCAATGGCGGTGAAACCATCGGCATCTCAACGACCATCACATGGACGGCCACCGACCCCGATCCCGGAGAAACAGCCCTTTTGGACATCGATCTGGACTACAGCGACAACGGAGGGGGCTCTTGGACACCCCTCGCTAGCGGGGAATCCAACGACGGCTCCTACCTCTGGGACATCTCAGGGCTACCCGACGGCTCTAATTATCTCGTTCGCGCCACCGCCACCGATCCCACGATGCGGTCTGACACCGACGAATCCAATTCCACCTTCACCATCGACAACCCCGGCGCTCCCAGCATCACGGTGACCTACCCCAACGGCGGAGAATACCTCGGTGGTTCGACCACCATCACATGGAATGCCACAGATCCCGATCCCGGCGAGACGGCGGCCTTGCTCATCGATCTAGAGTATAGCGACAACGGTGGTGGATCCTGGAATTCCATCGTTGAAGACGAAACCAATGACGGATCGTACCTGTGGGATATCTCTGGACTACCGGACGGCTCAAACTATCTGGTCCGGGCAACGGCCACAGACCCCACCGCGCGTTCCGATGAAGATATCTCCGATGACGTCTTTACCATCTACAATCCTAGCCACCCGGATGTGACCGTCACTTACCCCAATGGGGGTGAAGGTCTGAGTGGATCGACAATTATTACCTGGTCGGCAACGGATCCGGATACCGGAGAAACGGCCTTATTGTTGATCGATCTGGATTACAGCAACAATGGAGGAGGAAGCTGGACGCCTATTGTTGCGGACGAACCCAATGATGGTACCTACGATTGGGACATCTCCGGACTACCCGATGGCAGCAACTACTTGGTCCGCGTCACCGCCATCGACACAACAGGGCGTTCTGACGTCGACGAATCCGACGCAACCTTCACCATCTATAACCCGGATGATCCTAGCGTGACCGTCACATATCCAAATGGTGGAGAGACATTAGCAGACTCTGTGACCATCACCTGGACGGCCACCGATCCCGATCCCGGCGAGACGGCTCTGCTGTTGATTGACCTCGATTACAGCGATAATGGTGGCGGCTCCTGGTCTCCCATCGACGTCGAACAGGCCAATGACGGCACGTATTTCTGGGACATCTCCGGTCTGCCCAACGGATCAAACTACCTGGTTCGGGTCACCGCCATAGACACCACCAGCCGTACAGATTCCGATGTCTGTGACGACGTGTTCACCATCCTCAACACAGGACCTCCAGCAGCCATCACAGATCTCATGGCCACTCTGGCTGGCAGCGCTATCCATCTGAGTTGGTCGGCAATCACCGAGGATGAGGGCGGCGTACCCATCATCATCGACCATTACGTCGTCTACCGCAGCGACGATCCAGGATTCTCCCCCATACCGGCAGACTCCATTGGCAGCCCAGTTGGAACCTCATACGACGACTTCACTCCTGCGCTGAAGGACACGGGAACCAACCACTACTATGTGGTGAAAGCCGTCGATTCCATGGGGAGGAAATCTTCTGATTCCAACATGGTAGGTGAGTTCGATAGAGATCTGATCAGCGAAGCAAGCAAATAAAATCGCTGTCTGCGCAATATCAAAGGAAGGCCCAGCTTTTCAGAGCTGGGCCTTTGTGCATCCGCCTTTTCTGTGAGTATCGGAACGCTTTTGGGGGAAGAATCCGAGATCCATTTCCCTTTCGAATTAGGAACTTAAAGCCCTTTGTCTGAAAAAACGATTGACAAAGTGGACTGGTATAGTTAGAATAATTCTAAAGAGAGACTCGTTTATAAGATCAGCGAACCGGCAGAAACATGACGCCCGCTTCGTCTGTTAAGAAAGAATGCGGTTAACTCGGTTGAAGGAAAACACAAAGCAACTTCTAAAGAGATAGATGATAGTGGCCACAGCGCTGGGATGCGCACCTTATCGAGGCGAGCCCCATGAGGTCTTTCACCTTCTCTCTCAGCATTCTGCTCTTGGGCTGCTCCTCTGGAACGCAGATGTCTCCACACGCCGTCAAGATGATCGTACCGGGCGTGGGAACTGACGAAGTCCACGTCGACATGAGCAAAGCTGAGATTATTGACTTGTTGGGCGAGCCAGAGGCGTTGCGCAACGAGGGCAGAAGGCTTGACTATGGGAACAGCTCTGGTCTCGACTTCTTTTTGGGTAACTCAGAGCATGTGGCCGAAGTTCGCTTCACCCAAGGCTTCCGCGGTCGGCTGCCCAGCCGGATCGCAATAAACTCACGGATGATGGATGTCTTCAAGGCCTATGGAATGCCCACCGCGCGATTGGAGGTCTCCCATCAGGCGATGGGCAGGAAAGATCGTGTACTTTACAAAACCCCAGGCGCTTATAAAATCTCATACAACCGACTGGGCCTCTCCTTGTGGTTCTCCCTTCACAAGCGGGTCACTCAAATTGTGGTCTTTAAGCCCTTACCCGAGCGAAACCTCCGGGCAGAGCCCCAAAAGGTTAAGAACCACGAGATCGCTCAGTAAAAATGAGCAAGTGAACTATGTCGTTTGCCAACACGTTGTCTGCTATGTGAGCAAAAAGGCATCTGGAAGGTAAACTTTATGAAGGATTACATTGATTATGTTTCAGGTATATCTTTTCGCTTCATCAAACCGCATACTCCACTGCCGATATTCTCTTCATTACTCAGAGGACATCCTAAATCTGCAAAGCTGATAGAAAAGCTGGGTGTTTCGGGTTTTTCACCAGAAATTATTAATACTAAAATCCCCTATGATGAGCGAAACATGAAATGCCGTTTGCGTGAAATTTGCACGATTCCGAAAATGTCCACATTTGCCATAGGCGCCATGATTAACGAGGGTGTCTCTCAGATGCCTGACACTCAAGTTTTCGTTAATATAGGAGTATGGCATGGATTCACTCTGTTATCGGGAATGGTGAATAATCCACAGAAGAAATGTATAGGTGTCGATGATTTCTCCGAATTTGGCGGGCCGCGAGATGTTTTCATCGAAAGATTTAATAAATACAAGGGACCCAAACATTATTTTTATGAGATGGACTACCTTGAGTATTTCTCCACTGTCCATAAGGAGCCTATTGGATTCTATGTATATGACGGGAATCATAGTTACGAGAACCAAATAAATGGTTTGCGAGTGGCTGAACCTTTTTTTTCAAAAAATTGTATCATTTTAATTGACGATGTTAATTACGACGAAGCGCGGCAAGGTACCACTGATTTTATCCTTAGCAGCTCTTATGAATACCAAATTATTTTAGACGAAACCACTTCGTGCAACAGTCATTTTACTTTATGGAATGGGGTCATTATTCTACAAAGGATCAAATAGGTAGGACGAAAAAGAAAAATCAATATCGAGGCCCCAACACAGCGGATACCGCCATCTTCTCGGCTTCGCAACCAGATTTTTTATTGAACCTTCGGGATGATGAGCAAACACTACATCTCTGAATCGATGCACCATTTGAGGGCATCTCTTCAGTTTCGGAAGCACGTTGTAACTAGATTGCATCTAGGAGAGCTGGGCCATTTGTGTGCGGCGTATCCAATCGTTAAGGCATACATCAGAGACAGCGAAGATCATATTCGCCAATAGGACGGAACAGGCGTGTACTCAGCTTGTATCTACCCGGAGAGAAGGTCGCATTGAAGTACTATCCAAGGGGAGTGCTGTGCTGTGAATAAAAAGCTAAATTGTCACCTATGGTAGGAGGCTACCGAGATGAAAGACGAAAAAAAGACCAAGAAGCAACTCATCGAGGAGTTGCACAAATTGCGCCGACGCCTTGCCCGTTGTGAAACATCAAAATCCAAGGGCAAAAGGCCACAGGGGTCGCCTCTTGAGGGCGAGAGAAGTTTCCGAGCGCTGGCAGCGAACGCCAATGACGGCATCCTGATCGCTAACGAGAAAGGCCGCTACGTTTACGCGAACAAGCGTGCATCGAGAATGACGGGCTATAGTCTCGCCGAGTTGCTCCAGATTGGCGTGCAGGACCTGACACATGCCGATGAGGTTCGAAAGGTCACAGGAAGGTTCAAGAAAAGGATCACAGGCGCGCCCGTCCCAAGACAGTATGAGACCGTCATCGTCCGCAAAAACGGCGAGAGCCTGCCCATAGAGCTCACGGCCGCCAAGACTGTCTGGCATGGGCAGCCAGCCGGCCTGGCCATCATCCGCGACATCGCCGAGCGCAAACGAACAGAGGATCTGGTGCGGAAAAGCGAGGAAAAATATAGAGCGTTGGTCGAGCCCTCCCTTCAGGGCATCGTAATTCTCCAGGGCATTCCTCCTCGCGTCGTCTTCGCCAACCCTTCTGCTGCTAAAATTTTGGGTCTCACTGTGAATGAGTTTCTATCTCTTTCAACAAAACAGATGTTCGCGCGAGTCAAGCTGCCTCCAAAGGAGCAAAAGGATCTCCTTCAGCGCTACCTTGAACGTTTGGAGGGAGTACCCGCACCGACAAGCCAGGAATTCTGCCTAAATCGCGCCGACGGGACCACAAGGTGTGTGGAGGTCTTTGCAAAAGACATAGAATTCGATGGAAAACCTAGTGTTCAGGTAGTTCTCATAGACATCACTGAGCGCAAGCAGGCCGAAGAAGCGCTTCGGGAAAGCGAGGAAAGGTATAAAGCACTCTTTGACCGCTCCCTGTACTGTGTTTATATCCATGATTTTGAGGGCCGATTCTTAGACGCCAACAAAGCTGCATTGAAATTGCTGGGATACCAAAAAAAAGATATACCCTCTCTGAAGTTTACCTCACTGCTTGATGAAGACCAGTTGCCCAGGGTCAAGAAAATCCTGAATGAAATCAAACGCAGCGCGTTCCAAAAAAGACCTTCTCTTTATAAACTGAGAAGAAAAGATGGCAATGACGTCTGGGTGGAAACAGAGGCCTCCGTCATTTACCGCCAGGGGAAACCTTATGCTATCCAGGGGATCGCCCGCGACATCACAGAAAAAAAATGGACAGAGGAGATACTGCGGGAACGTGAGGAGCGATTCCGATTAGCTTTTGAAGACGGACCCATTGGCATGGCCTTCGTTGGCCGCGATTTCAAGTTGCTGAAAGTAAATAAGGTCTTCTGCAAGATGTTAGAATATACAGAGGCCGAAATCAGCAAGCTTACCTTCGTGGATATAACACACCCAGAAGATATCGATAAAGATGTACAGCTTGCGAAGCAGGTGTTCAAAGGGAAGAGGGCGAGCTACAAAATCGAAAAGCGATATATCAAGAAAAATGGAGAAATCCTATGGGCGAATTTGACCGCTACAGTGATACGCAACCAAGAAGGAAAGGTTCTCTATGGATTAGCCATGATTGAGGACGTCACCGAGCGCAAACGGGCGAAGGATGCTTTACAAGAATCAGAGCTACGATATCGCACCACGATTAATTCGATAGGCGATGTTATTCACGTTGTTGATAGAGACTTACGCCTTATTCTCATCAATCCAGCCTTTAAAAAATGGGCCCAGATGTTTAAACTGAGAACCGACATTATTGGCCGACCTCTCTTGGAGGCTTTTCCCTTTTTGTCAAATAAGATTCGCAATGAATATCGAAGGGTATTCAGAACTGCAAAACCCCTTATCACCGAGGAAAGAACTGAAATAGAAGGCCAAGAGTATATCACCGAAACACGCAAGATACCTATCCTTGATGGGGAGAAAGTCGTCCGGGTTATTACCGTGATCCGAGACTTCACGGAACAAAGGCGAGCGGAGGAGGGGCTGCGAGAATCAGAGGAGCAATACCGCGCTCTGGTCGAGGAATCCTTGCAGGGATTGGTGATCACAAAGGGCATTCCGCCTCGCATCCTGTTCGTCAATCCTAGGGCGGCCGAGATATTGGGCTACACAGTCGATGAGATAATGAAATTCTCTCCTGGGAAGTTACTTAAGCTGGTCCATATTGAGGACCAACATATCTTCAGACAGCGCATGCGTGCTCGTGAAGATGGAGAATCGTTAGGGAATAACTTTGAGTTCCGCGTCGTTCGCAAAGACAGGTTCGTGCGCTGGGTGGAGATATTCTCCACGAACATCCTGTATCGTGGAGAACCCGCGGTGCAAACGGCGATCTTAGATAGCACCGAACGAAAAGAAGCAGAGAGGGAATTACGAGATAGAGAAGAATACTACAGTCATCTCATCGAAAACTTAACGGATATCATAGTGGTCGTGGAAAAAGACGGCACTATACGCTACATAAGCCCTTCGGTAAAAGAAGTGAATGGTTATAATCCCAGTGATTTGATCGACACGACCTTATTTGAGCATTTACATACTGAAGATATCGCCAGCGTGGAGACCTTTTTTAATGAGGCAATTAAGACTCCTGGTATTACGTCCCCTGTGGAGCATCGTATACGCCGTGAAGACGGTTCATGGGCTTATCTTGAGTCCGTTGGAAACAATCTCCTTGATAATCCAGTTGTGGAAGGCATGATCGTAACTTCCCGGGACATCACCCAGCGCAAACAAGCGGAAAGGGAGTTGAGGATTAAGGAGAATGCTATAGCGTCATCCATCAATGGAATCGGGATCGCTGACTTGCAGGGAAAATTGGTCTATGTGAACGATTCTGCCGTCAGAATGTGGGGCTATGATCACAAGGATGAGATTATTGGAAGGCATTTACCAGACTTCTGGGAGGGAGAGGGTGTTCTGGAGACCGTCAGAGCGCTACGCGAGAAGGGAGCTCGTATAGGGGAAGATGTTGGTAGAAGAAAAGATGGTTCTTTGTTCGATATCCAATTTGCTACCAGTATGATTAAAGATAAAGATGGCAACCCAATATATATGTTTGGTTCATTCTTAGACATCACTGAGCGCAAGCGGGACGAAGAGGAATTGAGAAAACACCGAGAACACCTTGAGGAGCTGGTAGAGGAACGCACGGCGGAACTCCATAAGATAAACGAACAGCTGAAAGGAGAAATTCAAGAGCGTAAAAAGGCGGAGGCCGCACTACGGCAGAGCGAGGCGACGAAACGAGCCCTCCTGAATGCCACTACAGATTCGGCATTGCTTTTAGACCTCGAGGGAAAAATCCTGGCTATTAACGAAGTAGCTGCTAAGAGGCTTGGCAAGCGTGTGGAAGATCTTGTTAACATTTCAGTTAAGAAACTTTTTCCACCTCTATTGTTCAAGGCCAGAAAGGTTCATGGGGAAGACGCCGTTCGTTCAGGGAAACCCTCACGTTATGAGGATATAAGGGAGGGAAGGATTTTCGATAACAGTGTTTATCCAGTTCTTGATTCAAAAGGAAAGGTGATCCAACTCGCTGTCTTCGCCCGCGACATCACCAAGCGCAAAAAGATGGAGCTGGAACTACGAGAACGCGAAGAGCGTTACCGCAGCCTTGTGGAAACCTCCCCCGATGGCATCACCCTCACCGATCTGAACGCCAACATCCTCATGTGCAACCAGCAGACTGCAGAAATACACGGATACGAGAGCGTCGAGGAGATGATCGGGAAAAAGGGCATCGATCTTATTGCCCCGGAAGATCACGAACGTGCGCGAGAGAACACGCGGAAGATCATAGAGAAGCAACGTGTCCGCGACTTGGAATACTCCTTGCTCAAGAAGGACGGCAGCCGTTTTCCCGGGGAGTTGAGCGTCTCAGTAATTACCGACGCAGAGGGAAAACCCAAGGCCTTTATGGGCTTAACAAGGGATATCACCGAGCGAAAGCGAATGGAGCTTACGCAACGGGCTCTGCAGCAGATCGCCAATGCCGTTTACACCACAGAGGATCTCGATGAACTGTTTAAAGCCATCCATAAGGAGCTGGGTACTATTTTGAACACGAAGAATTTCTTTATTGCCCTCTTAAACAGAGACAGCAACACAATTTCTTTTCCCTACCACAAAGACGAAAGGGATCCGTACGTGGAAACGCTTCCTATTGGAAAAACGCTTACGGGTTATGTTATCAGAAAGGATCAACCGCTGCTTGCCACCAGGACGCAGATCAAGCGCATGGCCAAAACCGGCTTGATAGAGCTCCTCGGAGCGATCCCGGAAATCTGGTTAGGGGTTCCTATGAGAGTGCGAAACAAAAAAATCGGCGCCCTCGTTGTGCAGAACTACGAAGATGCCACAGCTATTGATCAATCAGACCTAGATATTTTGAAATTCGTATCGGGCCAGGTGGGACTTTCCATAGAGCGCAAGCGGGCTGAAGAGCAATTAAAGGAGACCCTGGAGGAATTGGCACGGTCCAACGCAGAGCTTGAACAGTTTGCCCATATTGCCTCTCACGATCTACAGGAACCTCTCCAGGCCGTGGCGATGTCCATAGAAATAGTGGCAAAACGTCATAAAGACAAATTCGATGCCACGGCTAACAAATTCATCAAATACGCGGTCGATGAGTCCAATCGGATGCAGATGTTGGTCCAGGATCTCTTGACTTATTCCCGTGTGGGCAGGGGCGGCATAGAATTCAAACCCATCGACTGCCTGTTAGTCCTTGACCAAACCCTCGACAACTTGCTGGTGCCCATTGAGCAGAGCGATGCAAAGATTACCCATGGTCCTCTGCCAACTGTGATGGGCGACCCACTCCAACTCACGCAGGTGCTTCAGAACCTCATCGACAACGCCATCAAGTTCCGTCGAGAGGAGCCCCCGCGCATTCATGTCACGGCCACGAGGAAGGGGGACGAATGGGTTTTTGCAGTGAGCGACAACGGTATGGGATTCGACCCGAAGCATGCCGAGAAAATCTTCGCTGCCTTCGAACGCCTTCTTGATAAAACCAGGTATCTCGGTACGGGCATCGGTCTGGCCATCTGCAGAAAGATCGTGGAGCGACATGGTGGCCGCATCTGGGCCGAGTCGAAGGCCGGAGAGGGAGCCATATTTTACTTTACGATCCCTGTGATGAAGGGCACATCCCGTTAGGCAAAAAGGGTTGCTATTGAAACATCAATTTTTTATGGCCTTTTAGGTGGCGAAAGGAGAAGCAATGAGCTACCATTTCACCAAAATTCTGGACATACCCTTTGAGCAGGTCATGAGCAAAGTCACCGATGCGCTGAAGAAAGAGGGATTTGGCATCCTGTCTCAAATCGACGTCCAGCAGACGCTGAAAAAAAAGCTTGACGTGGACTTTCGCAAGTATTACATACTAGGTGCCTGTAATCCGCCCTTTGCCTACAAGGCCCTGCAGGTTGAGAAGATGATCGGAACAATGCTTCCCTGCAACGTGGTGGTGCAGGAGTCCGAAGGAGGAAACACCGAGGTGTCCGCGGTGGACCCCGTTGCCTCCATGCAGGCCGTTCAGAACCCCGCACTTTTAGACGTCGCCCAGCAGGTCAGGGCGAAGCTGAAAAAGATCATCGAGAGTTTGTGAGCTTATGGAGTGAAAAGTCATCAAGGGAAGGAGGTGAGTGGAGTGAAGAGGTTGACATCAACCTTTGTCTTTGTGGTCTTGGCGTCTCTGCTGATTTGTGGTCTCGTCTGGGCCCAGCAGGAAGAACATCACTACCAGAAGGCTGAGCACTTCAAAAAGTCCGCACAGTCCCAGTCCATGATGCCTATGATGCAAAGCATGATGATGAAGGGCATGATGGGGAAGAAGGGCAATCCTATCGAGATAGGACTTCGTCATCTCGGTTGTCCAGACTTTTTTATCAGACACACCGAAAAGCTCGAGCTGTCCGAGAAACAGGTGGCCGACCTGAAGGCCATCAAATCGACTCAGCGGAAATCGGCCATCAAGAAAAGGGCTGAGATCCAGCTTGCGCATGTGGAATTTGAGGAACTGCTGGATCAAAAGCAGGTCGATTTCGGCAAGGTCAAGGCTAAGATAACCGAAATTGGCGACCTTAAGCAGGAGATGCGCTTTGACCGTCTGAGCAGCATCCAAAAAGCCCACAAGGTTTTGACGTCCGAACAGCTTGACAAGGCCAAAACCTTAAAGAAGAGCCCTGGCCGAAGGATGAAGGGCTCCAAAAAGCCATTATCGACGATGAAAACCAAAATGAAGATGATGGAGGAAAAGGAGGAGAAGACAAAATAGGGCCCTATCTCGGGGCGGCATCCGAAGAAGGCGCTGCCCAGAGCATCAAAGGCAAACAACGGCAATGAAATCCAAACCTATCGGACAAATCGAGCACTTGCCCAGGGGAGAGCTGATCAAGCTGATCCAGGTTTACGCCAAGAACTGGCTGGCCCACGACGGATGCTGGTTCCTGGCGGCGGAGGAAAGGTACGGTTTGGACGCAGCAGTGCAGCTGGACGCTCGCTCCTGGGAGCGCTTCGCCGCAGCGGAAGCCCAACGCATTATGAAGACCTTCGAGATCCCTCTCGGGGGTGGACTAAAAGCGCTGGAAAGAGCTCTGGGCTATCGCCTTTATGCGTCCCTCAATCGCCAGGAAGTCCAGTGGATCGACGACGGGACTATGATTTTCCGAATGGTCACCTGCCGGGTCCAGGATGCCCGCCGCCGGAAGGGCTTGACAGATTTTCCCTGCAAGCCTGTGGGAAAGGTCGAATTCAGCACTTTCGCCAAAACCGTTGATCCGCGCATCGAAACAAGGTGCCTGGGTTGCCCACCTGACCCGGCGAAGGAATTTATGTGCGGGTGGGAATTTACGCTGAAGTAGGGGCAGGTTTAAAATCTGCCCCTACTTTGTTAACCTCACCCTCCGCAGACACAAAAGGCTCTCCCAAAAATTCGGGAGAGCCTTCTTCGTCTCAACATGACAAATAAAGGTACTATTTGGACGGCGCAGTGATCAAATTGCTGTCGAACTCGCCCACCTTGTTGGACTCCCCTGACTTCAGCCCACCCCCATCCACGGCTTTGACCGTGTAGTAGTAGTTGGTTCCGGTATCTCCGGCAGCCCCCACATCGGTATAATTAGCATCTGTCGTCCCGGCCAGGGAGTCGCCCGCAGCCTCAGGATCTGAACTCCGATAGACCACGTAATAGCTCACCGCACCCTCGCTATTTGGCTCGGTCCAATGGAGAAAGATGTCACTTTCGGCCAGCTCGCTGGTCAGATCGTCAATAGGCTCCGGCGGACCGCCAGCGCACTCAAAGTAGGAGACAAGGAAATCGTCGATGCCCGCCTCTACAACGGAGCCAGCATTCAGATCGGAGGCCTCAAAGCGAACCTTAACCTGGTCATTGGGGGTGAGGAAATCGTCAACGATAAACTCGTACTCCGTCCACCCTGATGAGGTCACCGGTCCAACGGTGTCTGTGGCAACCCACGTTGTCCCATTATCGTCTGAGACGTAGACCAGGAAGAGATCGTTGTCGGGATCGGCTCCGAAGTTATTGGTATACCATAGCGCATAATGGACGTTGACATCGCTGTATCCGTCGAGATCAAGAGATGGCGAGATCAGCCAGGTGATGCCTCCGTCCACATCGGAATTGTCGTCCACATTATCGGTGAGATAACACTGGCCAGAGCCATCGTAATCGGTGGGCGGATCTCCTCGATCGCCACCGCCCACTGGGACGCCGCGATCCCAAGTTCCATCGGTTAAATAGGGATCATCTTCTACCGTCCAGCCCTTATCTGTCTCGAAGTCGTCGGCGAATATGATCACAGGCTCGCCCACAAGAGATGAGTAGACGGAGCTAGGAGCATCGACGGGGTTGTATGTCACCCCGGATGACTCTCCCTCGGCACTGAAATAATACTCTGGCACATCAGAACAGCTGGCCGGCGGCAAGATGGCCTCGTACAGATCGCCACCTACAGACACCAGCGATGAGGTAAGATAGGTGCCACCATCGTAACGATAGTGAAGCAGTCCCGTTCCCGGGATGTAGGTGTCTCCGGCTTCTTTGATCTGTACCGTGATGGTGTCGGGGATACTCGGATCTAAATACTCGGGCACACCGTCGGGGAGGACAATGCTTATGCCCACAGTATAGGCCATTCCCAGATCGGGATTGCCCCACAGGGCTCCCCACTGGAAGGTCTCGTACCTCAAGTAACTCCACAGGCCATTTGTGTACATGTCTCTTAGAGCTTTCTGATGACCCTCTCCTACCGTATAGTCTCCCGAGGTCACATACGTGGTGAAGAAGTAGTCCAGCGATTGGCTGGAGCCATCCATGGGATCGTTCCAGCCCGGACAGCCCAGGGCCACCTGGGTGGCGCCCACAAATCCCACACCACCCTGCTGCATCATGGCCTGGCCGATGTTCAGGTAGTCCGTGTCTGAATTGCTGCAGGCGTCGGCGAAGATGATGGCCGGGTAGTCATCGTTGAGGTAGGGGCATGTGCTGTTGGAGACGAAAGCCTCGCCGGTGCCATGGTAGATGTGGCTGGAGGTGGGCGAGCCATGACCGGCCCAGTTCACGAAAGCGTAGGTTCCTGCAGACCACACATCTTTCACGTTGTTCCAGTTCAGGTTGTAGTCCATGGAATAAATGGAATAACCTTGCTCATACATCCGTGTCATGGTCCAATCGGTCATCCAGGATTGATCTACCTTGGCTTCCATGAGCACGGCGTTGTCCGTGCGTGGATTGGGATCATCGTCCCAGAAGAAGGCACCCAGCAAAAGGATATTCTTCTTAAAGGATACGTCGTTATCCTGTTCATAGGCCACGGATTTATTGCAGATGTGCGCCACAGTGGTTGAGTTGCTCCAGGGGATACGCCCCACGTTCACCTCGTTGTAGAAATCGATAGGATCGGTGTCCTCGCCCCATAGGTGATCCTGATCATCATCCCATGAATCAGCATCGGGCAGGGATAGTTCGGCGTAGTAGTAATCGGTCCGGGGCTCGCCGTAGCCCAGGTCCTGTGCACATCGGCGCATGGGCACATCGTCGTAGTGACCCACCAGGAGCACATCCTCGATACCCCATTGCCCGGAGGGATATTTGTCTCGGAGAAAATTCCTCATCTGCTCGGCCAGATCATAGCCGGTGTAATTCGAGCTAACCCACGAGGTGGTCACCACCTGGACATTTCTCCCCTTGGAGGTTTCCCAGTTCACCAGAGGGGTTATCTGAGAAGTCAACGCATCCAGGGTGATGATCACAAAATCATGAAGCCCTTTAGCCCTGACAAACCCCTGCGGATACCAACTCTGAGACTCATCATAATTGAGCACAATCTCTCTGGCAATCTCCTCCGTCCTGGACAGGTAATCCACCATCGGCGTTCGCCCTTTGTCTCCAAACCTGTAAGCCACCTGCACGGTGATGTCCCCATAAAAGGTCAACTGGCCAGACAGAGGACGATAGGAAAAGGGCGTCACCCGCACATCTACCAGATTGTACTTCCTGTAACCAGCCGTTCGAACAAACTCCACAACCCTCTGGGGATATGATTCATCACTGCCATATACCGCTGCGTAGTTCTCCTCATATCGCTCCTTTTCTCGCGCGTAAATAAGAGGATCCTTCTGACCGATCACCCGGGGCAAAGGAGCCGGGGATATCTCATAGAACCCTGGCAGAACAACCCCTTCACCCGCGTCAAACGTTACCTCTACCACCTCAGCCCCCGGTGGAATGGCCACGGCAAAGATCTTCGATGGAAGATTGGGCTTTCCAGGAATCAATAACCGGCCAAAATTCTGTACCAAGAGCTCCTGTCCCTTCTCGGCCCCCTTGAGTTCATGGGCTCCAATAGGCACAGACACACTCAGTGTTTGAGTTGGCAAATCGGCAAAAACATGATTCAAAAAGAACAAAGACACAGCTAAAAAGATAAGAACGCAAAACGCAACCCTTCGGCTCATAAGACGAACCTCCTTTCTAACCCTTAGAGACTTGTTATCGGATAAAAAGTATCAAAGCCATTTCATTGGCTGATTTTTCTCGATAGAGTTGTCGAATATCACCTCCCCAAATAACTTGTCTGAGGGAATGGCAATTCACTCCTTAACTATTTTACCAGATGAGACGAATTTTGTCAAGTAGTATTAATTTTATGCAGTTTTTCGGTCTTGAGCTTCCACGCGAGAGACATCTTTTAAAATTGGGGGATACCCAGAACAGTCTGTAGGGACAACATTTGAATCCCTGGTTCTTTGAATCCGCGAGCATCCATTCCTTCCTAAAAAAAAAGACCCTCCGAATCCACGAAGGGTCCTTATTCTTTTCAACTCCCAGGTTGCTAACCTATTTCGGCAGTCCGCTGATCAGCTGGATGTCAAACTCGCCCACTTTGTTGGATTCCGTCGATTTGCGGCCACCCGCATCAACGGCCTTAACTGTGTAATAGTAGTTGGTACTCGGAACGCCGGCAGCACCAACATCTGTGTAAGCGATATCCACAGTGCCAGCCAGTGAGTCGCCTAAATCACTGGGCGACGTGCTTCGGTAAACTACATATCGCGCCACCCCGGCATCGCTGGTGGGCTCGGTCCACCAGAGGTGAATATCGCTACCCCGCAGTGAATTGGCCAGATCGTCGATGGCCTCTGGGGGATTGCTTACGCATTCAAAGGTGGAGACGACAAAATTATCGACGCCAGCCTCGACAACGGATCCGCTGCCCAAGTCCGAGGCCTCGAAACGAACTTTGACCTGATTGTTAGGGGTGACGAAATCTGCCACCATGAACTTATACTCTGTCCAGCCCGAGGATGTAGTGGGACCAAGGGTATCTACGGGAATCCAGCTTGAACCATTGTTGTTGGAAACATAGACCAAGAACAGATCATTGTTGGGGTCGCTTCCGTAGTTGTTCGTATACCATAGGGCGTAATGGATTTGGGCATCGCTTACCCCGTTGAGATCTATGGTAGGTGATATGAGCCAGGTGATCCCACCATCCACATCGGAATTATCATCCACATTGTCGGTCAGATAGCACTGGCCGGACCCGTCGTAATCACTGGGCGGATCCCCTCGGTCTCCGCCGCCGATGGGTGTCCCGCGATCCCATGAGCCATCGGTCAGACTTGGATCGTCCTCCACGGTCCAGCCCTGGTCCGTCTCGAAGTCATCGGAAAAATAAACAGTCAACTCACCAACCACACAAGAGTACACGGTGGATGGAGCATTCTTGGGATTATACACCACTCCAGCCTGGGTGCCCTGGGCGCTGAAATAGTATTCCGGAGAGTCACCACAACCTGCTGGTGGCAGCGTGGCTTGGTACAGATCTCCGCCGATGGAGACCAGGGATGACGTGAGATAGGTGCCGCCATCGTAACGATAGTGAAGCAGACCTGACCCGGCGACGTACGAGTCGCTATTTTCCTCAATCTGCACGGTGATGGTTGTTGAATCGCCGGGAGTGAGAACGTCTGGAACACCGTCTGGGAGGTGAACCTCCAAAATCGAGCCCGGATAGTCCACATAGCAGGCGGCATAGCCGATTTGCGAACAGTCGTACGGAATCCGCATATAGCCAAACTCTCCCCAGCTTGTGCTCCACGAGTTGCGCATAAACCAGACGCCACCGGTGCCCTGATCATCATCCCATCCCACCAGAACCACGGCGTGATTAACGGTGCCGCTTTCGCAGCCATTAAAAATTCCGCCAGTGTAAGCCTGCATGGCCGAATTAGCGGACACGGCCACGGATACGGGGCCATAATCCATAATGGCCTGTTTGATGTTGTCGACGGGCGGGATGCTGTAATCGTTTCCGATATAAGCCCAGCCATCGATCAGATACTCATGGGGATAGGGACAATTGCAGGGATCGTCGGAGGCGGTGTATGGGAAATTGGCCTCCAGCACGGCCCCTGTTCCACCGCAAGGATCCGTCTTCCACTGGTGATAGTCATGGGCATACCAGCCACCGCTGCAGCCCCAACCGTCGCTGTTACAGCTCACCAGCCACTGCTCAGAGAGATCAACGACCAAGCCATCCTTGATCTTGATGTTGCACTCCAGCGCCCCGACAGTTGAAAATGCCCAACAGCTGCCGCATCCTCCCTGATTCTTGGGCAAGGTACAGCCGCTGGAGTCACGCCAGTCAAAGCGCGCCGGCAAACTCCGCTTGGGGTTGCATGGGTCAAAAGGGGCATCGATCCACCAGCCTTGGGGTTCCACTAACCCGCACAGGTCTTCCAGGTCGTACTGGGTGGCCTCATTCTGACCCACGGTGAAGGTCCAACCTTCGATTTCCCCCCGTTTCCGAAGAACCTCAATATCAGCTTTGGACAGACCCTCAGCGAGACTCTCGACGACAAGAGTCGTGCCACAGAAGATCAAAGAGAAAACAAAAGCGCAGAAAACAACGGTTTTTCCTTTTGGGCACATCCTGTGAACCTCCTCTCCACTTGGTCAACTACTCCAAAAAGAGTTATATCGAAGAATCGAAATATATTCTCTCTCTTGTTCATTTTATCAGTCCAGAGGTTTCTTGTCAAGAACTTTCTATCACAAATAATTGAGAATTGTCCGCTTGTCAGTCCATAGCCGAGACGTGACGGTGTTCAAATATCACGCTGCAAAATTTATGCCCAAACTTCAGCGTGTTCTGAGCAAAGCATAGAAACGGGTTCTCCTCATTAAGATTGCACTTCGCACCAAAAATTACCAAAATTATCCAAATTTGACCATAAAATTGAAACAAATTTGGAACAAATTTAAGAAGCAGCTTTGATTTAGAAAATGACCCTCCTCGTGAGTTAAGGAGGGTCTTTTAGTAGGTGTTTAGACGATGCCACTCCGAATGAAAAAATCGAGACTAGTTTCGATAAAACGGGATGATACGTCAAGAGCAAATGCAGCCGCACCTTCGAGCTTCTGCTATCTTTGCAGCACCTTTGGGCATCTTCGCAAAAGGGAACAGAAACTCTCCGGAAAAGAAAAAACCTCAATTCCGACTTCACTGGAATTGAGATCTTTCTTGATTCTACCCTATGAAAGCCTTGAAGCGTTTTCACTAACTTAAACCTAGCGGAGCAAAACCATCTTTCTGGTTAGGGCATAAGTGCCCGCTTCAAAGCGAATAAAGTAAATGCCTGAGGCAACCTCATTGCCCTGGCTATTTCGGCCACCCCAGAAAAGCCTATAACGACCAGCATGCTGGTAATCATTCACCAGCGTCATTACCTTTTGGCCCAGAACATTGTAGATTTTCAAAGAAACCCGGGCGTCCTTTGGCAGGTCATACTGGATGCAAGTTTGCGTGTTGAAGGGATTAGGATAGTTGTGATACAGGGAAAAGGTTTTTGGTACAGGCTTTGCCGATTTGGCCACTGCCACCTCAGGATCAGCCTTTGGGGATTGAAGAACGCCCAAAATTTCAAGTTCCACTAAAGCAATGGAAGCAAGAGGATCATCGGGGTAGCGAGCGATGAAATCTTGAAAAACCGCTATTGCTGCCACCTTGTCCTTCAACCCATACCGATAGAGCATTCCCTCTCGGAACCTCAGATCCCTCTCCATCTCTTCATTACACCCCTCAGCCACAAGAGCATGACATCTGTCTAAAGCTTGCCAGTATTGCCCCTCTCTGGAAAACTGTGATATGCTCATGTAAAGAGCCAGCTGCCTGAGCTCTGGCCGAGAACAACTTAAAGCCAGATTCTCCAGATAGGGAACAATCTCTGCCTGATATCCAGCCTTTTTGTAACAATGAATCAGATGAACCAGGGCGTAATTCGCCTCGGGGTAGTCAGCGAAATTGGTAATGACATATTGGAAAGCTTCGATGGCCTCAGCGTACATCATCTGTAAAAGATACATAGTGCCTAACTCATTATAATCTCCGGCTGTGCCCGTGGAATCCGGGTTTAGACCTTTGAGCGGCGCTCCCGAAACACCTCGTCTTCCTGACCTTGTTTTGCTTTTACGCATGACATA
>Ga0209427_10003661_pt1 | contig 17963 bp, 13 predicted proteins | sample DeeMarSWOR136_30_FD_187465 | JGI IMG/M metagenome (GOLD analysis project Ga0209427, IMG submission 187465) | Marine sediment microbial communities from White Oak River estuary, North Carolina - WOR-1-36_30 (SPAdes) (version 2) | ecosystem: Environmental > Aquatic > Marine > Intertidal zone >...
CAGTAGAAGCAAGTAACAAATTCATAGAACTTTTAAAATTAATTAAGGTTGGAGTCTCATTAGGTGATTTAACTTCACTTATCGAATATACATCTATTATGACAGGATTAGAGCTTGCGCCATGGGAACGAAAAGCTATGAATATTTCAAGCACTCATTTTAGATTTTCAGTAGGATTAGAAGATTCAGAGGATTTAATAGCTGACTTAGATCAAGCCTTAAAGCAAATATAAACTCTTAAAGTAATTCAATATTATTCGAGGTAAAATAAAAATAAAGTGATATTATTATGAGATTAAGTAAATTTGAAGTGTTAGAAAAAGAAGAAATTGAATTAATTCATGCACACACACTTGAACTCTTAGAATCAATAGGAACGAAAGTAGAATCCCCAGAAGCTCGAACTTTTCTCAAAGAACATGGATGCTTTATTGATGATGAAGATAGCCATTTTGTTAAATTTACGGAAGATCTAGTTGAAAAACATCTTAAAACAGTTCCTAGTTCGTTTTCTTTATGGGGGCATGATGGCTCTTTTAAACTTGAAATAGATACAAAAACTGTGAATTTTGCTACAGTTGGAACTCCTGTGAAAATTTATGATCCTGAAAGTAAAAATAGAATTAGAAAAACAATTCTTTCAGATACAATCAAACAAATTCGCATTGTTGACACTTTAAAGAATATACATTGCAGTCATGTGGATGTCTGGCCTAATGACGTGCCATATACAGAGCTTCACTGGCACGCTATCAATGCTTGGGCACAAAATAGTCGTAAACCTTATGGACTTGGCTGTCTGGGAAGAATTGCGTCTCAAGATATGATGAATCTTCTTTCTATTATCGTAGGTGGTGAAGAAAAGCTTAAAAGAAGACCAAGGCTCATCGGTTTTTATAATCCAACTAGTCCTTTAATTCATACTCAAATTTTATTAAATGGCCTTTTTATATTTGCAAAATATAATCAACCACTAATTGTAGCTCCTGCTGCTAGTGCAGGTTCAACCGCCCCCGTAACTCTCGCTGGTTTACTTGTTCAAGCTAATATGGAAATATTATCTACAATTGTCCTTACACAATTAATCAATCCAAGGACTCCTGTTTTCTATTCTTCAATGTCAGCACCAATGGATCCTCCAACTGGAAATGTCGCATGGGGATCCATAGAAACTGGCTTAATCACAGCTGCAACTGCTCAGTTAGCTAAATTCTATAACATCCCCTCACGAGGTCCAGGAGCAGTCACAGAATCTAAATGTTTTGATATTCAAAATGGGCAAGAACGTTTTATGACTCTTTTCTGTTCTGCTTCTGCTGGGATAAACTATATTACGTGTGCTGGTACATATGAGTCATCGCTTTCTGAAGCTTTAGAGCTTTTAGTTATTGATGATGAACTATGTAGTATTGTTAAAAGAGGATTAGAAGGTATAAGAGTTAATGATGAAACCTTAGCAATAGAAGAAATTAAACGAATCGCGACTACAGGAAAATCTTACTTAAGTCTAAAGCATACTGTAAAAAATACCCGGAAGGAAATTTTTGTACCTCTTCTTGCTGATAGAAACAGAAGAACAATATGGCAGAAAGCTGGTGCTACAGATATAGTAGAAAGAGCAAAACAAAAAGTGGAGAAGATATTAACCACACAAAAAGGACCTGGAATTTCTGATGATGTCGAAAAAGAATTAAAAGAGTATTATAAAGTTATTTCAGCACGTACATACGATGATTATCGTAGATTAGAAGGATTAGAGGATTCTGATATAAAAATTGATTTACCAAGTTCAGATGATTAGATTATTAAGAAAAAATTATTTTCTCAAATATAATGTTTATATATATAAAAAAAAGAATTATTAAATTGCTTTTACTTTATCTGCTTTCTTCTTATGAAGTTCTATTAATTTTTGCTTAATTGCCTCAACTTTGGATTTTGAAAAAGGGTAAAAGTATAAGCATATTAATGTAATTCCTAAAGCGATACCTGGGATAACAATAAACAGAAATCTAAGAGCAAAGTTGACATCAATTAAAGGATTATAAATTTCCCAATCGCTTTGAACAAATACAATACCAATTGTAATAATTGAAAAAATCATTGAAAGTCGCATGAAAAAGTTTGTTATACCAAAAAAAGCACCTTCACGTCTAACACCTGTTTTTAGTTCATCTTCATCAATAACATCTGCAATTATTAAGTAAATAAAATAAAGCATCCCACCAAAACCAACACCCATCAAAGCTGCTATAACCAATACAATCTCATATATTGCTATAAACATAAGTGGTAATGAAGCAAAAAAGTAAGCAATAATTGATATAGCATACCCTTTTTTACTCCCAATTTTAATGTCTAACCATCTCCATAAGATAACAGAGAGCGCTCCAATAATATACATGAGACCCATTATTACAGAAGTATCGAATGCATCGATAAGTAATACTTGCCTCCCAAATATTTGAACTAATGTCGCAAGAAGCAATAAAACATATTCATATAAAAAGAACATTGCTGTATAAAGCACAAAACCTTTATTTTTCATCGTATACTTTAAGCTACTTAGGAATTTAAATTCATGTTGATAATCAAGCTTAAATTCTTCGCGTTCAATTACTCCCCACTTTAAAGAAATGATTACAGAAATAGCTATAATACTTGATGTGATAATTCCATTCCATAAATAAGTTTCTCTGGTCTCTTCAGCCATAAGAACTATACCAGGCACTAATGCTGCAAATAGTAAACCTACAACAGAAAGTATTTGTTTAATTGTATTGACTTCAGATCTTTCCTTAACTGTTGTATAGAGTTCAGGAAATAAACTATCATAAGGTAAGGCTATCATTGTATAAAATGTATCATAACAGATCAACATGATAAGCAAATATATAAATATTAAAAATTCGTTTCCGAGTGGAGGCAGCCAGATTATGATTTCCAATATTAACATTGGAATTAAACCTAACATTATGTATGGTTTTCTACGTCCCCATTTAGTATGCGTTCGATCTGATAGATAACCAATTAAAGGATCATTAAATGCATTCCATAATGTCCAAATTACTGCTGCAAGAACATACCACTTAATATCCAACCCTACGACAGTAAAATAATATGTGAAAACCCATATATTAAAAGCACTGTTTATAAACCATTGAGCAAAACTTCCTAAGCCAAAACTCCATTTTTGACCACGCCCAAATCGTTGTTCTTCACTCATTAGTAAACTAACACCTTTATTTAAAACTTTTTTGTAATTATTTTTTTTAGAATATAACTCTATCTAAGCTTTAATAAACATTAGTTTTTTATGTTAAGAATGAGGTTAACAAATCCAATATAATCTCTATAGATTACCCTCGAAATATATATCTGAGATCAGGAATATTTCTCAATAATGTAATTTTGCAATGACCAAGCATATTTTTCAAGATTAAGAATTAGCAATTTTTGTTGTAATACTCTCAAATATGGGACATCTAATTTTTTGAACATCAATTTTAATTTATCAATGGTTTCAAATATACCTACAATAATTTTCCAATCATGAGCCCATTCATAATCTTGATACTCTATTTGTTCCATTTAAATAATCATCTCTTTTTTAAGAAAAAATTATTCTCTGAGAATATTCATACCAACCTAAGTTTATAAATCTTTAGATGATGAAAAATTTCTATAAAATATAAAAAGATTATTAATATTTATAAGTACATTTGAAAATTGCTTTCAATAATGCCTTTCGTCTCTTTAAATTCAGAAACATTAATCAATTTATTGAGATCTTGGATTTCAGTTAATTCAATTTCATACTTATCTTTAAATTCTTTCGCAAATTTATCCATTAATTTTTTTAAAATTGCATTTTTTCGATTAGTTATTAACACTACAGCAAATCCAAGATTATCATAATTTACGATAATATCTGAGCTATCTGTTTGTAGTACTTCAATTTGATCTTTTGGATCAACAAATTCAGATAAAATATGGTTGATCCCTACTAGGATATTTCCCCATATAGTTGAATCAACTTGATTAGTTTCAGTATCAAATTGATAGGAATATAACAAAATACCAGATTTGTGGTAAATATTGATATAATAAATTTTATTTGTTAATTCTGAAAATATTTCGGGTTTTTTCACTAACAGATAACAGATCGATAAGATATTAATCCATAAAGAAAGAATATGCAATTCTCTAAAAATCGATATCTTGAAAACAATATATAAAATATACATAAAAATTGGGATAAAGAAAATATATGTATTAATAATTAAGCCTTTTACTGGTTCTTTATTCCTTGCTCTAATAGATATTATATAAGAAACTAAAATATAATAGCCTACAGAGGATAATTGAAAGATAGCTATAATTAATCCAGTAATGTTATAAAATTTATAATTAACAATTGAAAGGTTATTCACAAAAAAAGGTGGAGAATCAAGAGAATTGACGGAAATCTGAACCGAATCTGATGAAAAAAACGATCCTATTAATAACCCAAAAAGTGTAGTAAAAACTAAGAAAGGAAAATATGGAATCTTTTTAACTTCCTTTAAAAATGTGTAGATCAATGAAAAAGTAAATAGAAATGTAAAACTGGACACTATGGAAAGTTTCCATAATAAAATGTTGATGTTTTCAGAAAATAAAAATAATACAGAAAAAAAATAAAGAGTAGAATAGATGAGAACAGCATTGAATATAGCTAAGAAATTCAGAATTGCAGTAAATCTTATCCCGTATTTATCATGGTGTTTAAAGATAAAAACCATGGTATATATACTAAAGCATAAGGTAAAAGCAAATCCAATTATTATTATTATCAAAAATACCATGTATATATACCTTATTCGCTAATCTATTTTGAAAATTTTTAACTAAAAATGTGATTTCTATAAATAATATATTAATCTCAAGATTCATAAATATAATTTTGTTTTAAATTTTAAAAAATCTTGAATCAACTTAATGAAACGAGTAATATGGTTTTTTTTTTCAAAAACCTATTTTTCTAATTTCATTAATTATTTATTATGAAAGGTTCGAAAAATTCTAATATTATATCTTTAGCATTTCTGAATTCTGAAACATCAATAAGACCTGTCAGATTCTGTAATTTTTCTTTATTTAGACCTGTGAATTTTTTCATAAAATTGCTTACTGCATTTGTGATAAAAGAATTTTTATGATTAGTAGTTAATAATAGAGCATAACCGTGTTTATTATCATATTCAAAGATAATATCTCTATTCTGCATTTTAATCAAACCTAATTGATCTTTTTTGTTTATAAAATTTGAAAGAATATGATTAATTCCTATTAGGATAGATCCTTTCAAGAGAGATTCATCAGTTTCTTCTCCAGTTTCGAAATTATATGAATAAAGAAGTATTCCACTTCTATGGAAAATAATAAAGTCATATATTTTATTAGTGAGTTCAATGAATAGAAAGGGTTTTTTAATTAAAGAATAGGAAGCAAAGATTGCTCCGATTATGTAAACAGCGGTATAAAAATATTTAAAAAAAAGGTTTTGAAAAATAATATTGATAGAATATATGATAATAAGAAACAAAAACTCGATTGTAAGAACACATAACATTATTCTTGATTTTTTATCTCGAATCCTGGGATAATATTTCATTAGATTGTAGCACATTACACCAATTATAATTAAGTTATAAACCAGTATTAAATATAGAAGCATTAAATTCTGGGAATTAAACCTATAAAACCCATTAATTAAATTAATTGTAAATGAATCAGGAATAAAAAATAATCCAATAATTATTCCAATAAATAATGAATAAATAAACATGGATAAAATTGCTTTTTTTTCAAAATTAATTATAAACCTATGAATAAGACCCAAGGCACTTAAAGAAATAACCCAGAAAAATATTGAAAGATACCAAAATATGAGAGCAAGATTTTCTGTAAAAGAAACTTCTGTGGATAAAAAGAAGAATGTGAAGAATATTATCCCTAGAAATAGGTAAATTGAGCCATTTAAAATGACATTTAGTTTACTACCAAAAATTTTACGATTAAAATAAAGAAAAGTAAGCCCAATCATAGAAATAATTATTGAGACTATGATCAGAAAAATGTCAATCATCATAATTAATTTATGAATTCCTTTTACTCAGACAAAAAAAATATAGTTCAACATTATTTAAATTTGATATATTTTAGAATATTATTTCTCAATTTGTATTTACTTCAATTTTATAGAAATGACTCAATATTTAATTGCTATTATTAAATTACAAATAATAATTAAGAAATATTTTTATGATTAAATTATAGAAAAAGGGTCTTAAGTTTCAATTCTATATGCAAGATTTTATTGATTATCTGGAAAAAGAAAATATTATAAGAAATTTAAAACAATTTTATAAAGTTGGCTTTAAAGAACATAAAAATCATATTTTCCTGCATAGAATAATTGAAAATCTTAATTCGTTTGACAATGGAGAGAAAACCATAAAAGATACTATTTTTTCTGAATATTACAAATTAAATTTTGATTTAATTAGCAGAATCTATGAAAAAGCGCGAAATCATAAGGAAAAAAAAGAATTTGGTGAATTTTATACACCAATTTCCATAGTTAAATATATCTTAGATGCGATAGATTATAATAGTCTTAATAATATTGAAACAAAAAAAATAATTGACTTCAACTGTGGTTCTGGAAGTTTTATTATCCAAGCAATAAGAGTTTTAATTGAGAGATGTCTTAAAGTCTATAGACGAGAAACAATTTATGAATTAACAGTTGAAGAAGCGAAAGAGATCATCTTAAAAGTTAAAATGTATATTTTTGGCATAGATATTAATCCAATTGCCTGTATTTTATGCCAGATTAATATTTATTATACTTTATTCGAATTGTTTAAGTTGATTGTAACTTTTGAACCAACCTATAGTCTACCTTTATTTAATATAAAAAATTTTGACACATTACTGATTCACACCAAAGAAACATATGATTATGTTGTAGGAAACCCTCCCTATTTGTTTATTAGAGATATTCCCATAGGTCAAAGAAAAATTATTGAAGCGTCAAATTTTGAGACAAACAAAAGTCAATATGATTATTATCAGATATTTATGGAACTTGGAATTAAATTTTTAAAAATGGGGGGTAAATTGGGCTATATTGTTCCAGATTCACTTTTAGCTCTTTCAAATCGTTCAATACTTAGGAAATATATATATGATAATACAAAAATTAAAGAAATTTATCATACGGGCCGTAAGTTCAGTGATCCCGTTGTTTCTAATATCATTATAATTCTTGAAAAGGAAGATAATATATCAGAAAGAAAAAATAACCAAATTAAATTAAAATTATCAAATCAATATGAAGGAAATATTCCACAAAATATTATAGAAAATTGGGGCTATAAATTCTTAATCCATTTAAATCAAAAAGATATAATGATTCTTGAGCATCTGAACGTAAATTTTTTAAAATTAAAGGATTTAACCAGAAAATATAATATTAAATTAATCCTAGGTAGAGGAGTTGAGTTAACTAAAACAGGAAAAATAATATTTTGTGAAGAATGTAGTAAATATTTACCAATTCCTCATAAGAAATTAAAATGTAATATATGCAACTCAAGTTTGAATGAAAAGAATATTGAAAATATAATTTATGAGACAATTCCATCAAATACAATAAAAGAAAATTATCATTTATTTATATATTCTATAAGTCGTTATCAGATAACCCAATATAAATATATTGATACTTCTAAAGATGGAATAAACTATAAAGATTTTAGTCTTTATGAAGATCGTATAATAATAAGACAATTAAGCCAAAATAATAAAATTTGTGCTACATATGATAAAAATTTATCCCTAACGTCTCAATCACTTTACAATTTGAAGATCAAAGAAGCAACAATTCCAGAATTTAATAATTTTTATTTATTGGGACTACTTAATTCAATGCTGTTTTCATATTTCTTTATTAAATCTTTTGGAACTTATAAAAAATTATTTCCAAGAATTTTAATAGAAAAAATAAAAGATTTTCCGATTAAAATTCCAATTTCTAATGAAGAAAAAAAAAAGGTTAAAAAGATAATAGAAAATGCTAAATTCCTTTTAGAAAATTTTAATAAATACAAACATCTTCAAGAATCGATTGACCTATTAGTCTTTGATTTGTATGGGATTTCGGAAAATCATCGGAAATATATAATTAATTATATGAAAACTTTAAATAATTAATTTTTAAGTATTTTGTTGATTGTTTTTCTTTGCATAGTAATTTTTTAAAATCCGATCCCATTTATCTGCGAGTTCTTCAAGATTGGTTTTTCTAAATAGTTTAACTGCTCTATCTAAGATTTTGGCAATATTTTCTTCATATCTTAAAATTTCTGGATCAGTTGATGATGTTTCAATCATGATCGAAAAAAGATAAGTAATGAATTTAAAATAGAATGGTATGTAGAACTTGACTTAGGTATGACTTTGATATTATTCAAATACCTATATTTATATTACTTTTATATTATCTAAGAATATAGGAATAAAAAAAAGTTGAATACCATTGGAAGAGGTTCCAAGAGCTAAACTGTTAAAAGAAATTTTAAAGAACTATTTTAACGAAGTGGAAGGTATTTTAGGAGTTGCTATATGCGACAGAAATGGATTCATTATCTCCTCACATTCTAAAGAAGATAATGAAGAAGAATCTGATGCTATAATCGGAGCTCTTTCAGCGATGTTTGATTCTTACATAGATAGAATTAAATCTGAGTTTGGAGCAACAGATAGCTTTTTCAACATTACCTCAACTGGGGATAAGAAGTTTGCTTTTAGCTCAATGGGACCAAATTCAATACTTTCTACAGTAGCGAATCAATCAACTACTGATATTGAATTAAAAGTATATTCTGAACATATAGCTTCTAAAATTGAGTTAATTTTAACTGGAAATCAATCTGTCTCCCCAAAAATTCCTGAGATAATAAAAGCTTTATCAAAAACTCGAGGAGGAAGTCTTACTGATTTAGCAGGGGAATACTCAAATAAAATTATTTTTTGTGGAGATTTCGCAGTTGGTAAGACATCTTTAATAAGGAGATTTGTGGAAAATCGGTTTGAAAAAGATTATATTAGTACTCTTGGGGTTCAATTAAGCAAAAAGACGGTTGTTTTAAGTCAAAAAACTAAAATGAATCTTATAATCTGGGATGTAGGAGGTCAACGCCAATTTGATTTGAATAGAGTGCAATTTTATAACGGTGCAAATGCATCATTCATAGTTATTGATAGAACACGCCCAGATAATTTGAATAGTGTTGAAAAATGGTATAATGATCTTAAAAAGGCAATCTCAAGAACAATACCAATAGTTATAGTTGCTAATAAATCAGATTTAATAGATAAAATCGTAATAAATGAAGATGAGATAAAGAAAGTTGCAAAGCAATTTGGCTTTCACTATATTCTTACATCAGCAGCAACAGGTGAGAATGTTAATGATGCTTTCTTATACATTGCATATAGACTTGTAGAAGATCTTTAATCAATTTATTACAAAATTTTTTATGAATTCTCATTTTCTTTAATAATTGATAAACTAACTGTATTAAATATAAGAACTTAACATAAATAGAAGGAGGTATAAAAAAAATAGTACTAAAAATTATTTGGCATGATGTGCTGGCAACTTGAAACACTCGTGGATATGTCATGGGATTTTCAATTAAAGAACTTACATATCAAGGAAAATATCTCATTTATCTAAGCGAACAAGAATTTACTGGTCCATGGTTTAGTTTTAAACTTGAAGGAAGAAAGATTGGAACAATTCCGGTGATTCTAAGAAATGTTGAACCGACACCAATATATAATTTAGTTAACACACGTGCAGGAACATCGATAAGTAGAATTACTTTAGATTTCAATATTACAGAATATCTAAAGAAATTAGTGCAAGAAAAAAAGATTCAAGCAATATCATTGGATAAAAAGGAATTTGTACGCGTATATAAGGATATCTTCAATCCCCCGAAAGTTCCATACATCAGTACTTTTTTTACTATAAAAAATAGTTCAGACTTTGCTTTGAAAGATTTTTCTATGTATTTTGTTTTTGATTTTGATATCAATGGATTGGGTGGATATGATAATGATCTATCCGGTTACGATGGAGAAAATGATATAATTTACCAATATGATGATACAGGCTTATATGGTGGATTTTCACCCATTTCCAAATCAACTAATTACGAATCATGTTTAACAAAAGATTTCATAATTGATCAAAATAAAATGAATCTTTCAAATACTTTATACCAAGGACAAGGAGAAATTCTATCTGCTTTACAAATTGAATTTATGACAATAGAGCCTGATCATACCTTTCAAACAGCTCTGGTTATTTCTGGTGGCTTTAGTAAGGAGGAACTAATTGAAAATATCAAAGAAGGAAAAATTAATGCTATGAAACATTTACATCAAGTAAATAGATCTGTGAAATCAGAACAACGTAATCTTCAAGAAGAAGCATTTATCAAGATTAATCTCCAGCAAGCCGAAGATTGTAAATAAAAAAATCCTCAATAATGACTCAAATAAAAAACCCTAAACGGAAAGTTATTTGATGAAGTCTCTGCTCGAGAAAGGATTTTGAAAATAAATTACTTATTGTTCAAATTCAAATTTTTGATGTGTAAGAATAAATTTACCTTTATCTTCATTACAACTTTTTATGGAATATAATAAAAATTCAATCTCTTGTTTAGTTACAACAGGAAATTTATAATATACCGAATGATATTTAAAGTCTTTACCTTTTTTTTTGTAATTCTTAATAAAATCAATATGTTGATTGATTCTATTCGTATTAATATCTATATTCAATTTTTTAATCGCCTCTAAATTTTTTTGAAATAAATCTTTGAATTCATAGTTGATTTCATAACCAATTGAATTTCTTCCCAAAATCATTGCTGCTAATGAAGTTGTTCCCAATCCCCAGAATGGATCCAATATAGTATCTCCATACAATGAAAACATATTAATCAGGCGATATGGTAATTCTAAGGGATAAGATGCTGATCGATCTCTTAATTGTTTTTGAGTAATATTATTTCTATTTAGGTTTTGAGAAGTTCCTTTAATATCTTCCCAAATATCTGAAAACCATTTGTTTCTTTCTTCCCAAAAAAAAGCACTTTGGTATCTATTTTCCAGTTTAGGAGGTATATCTCGTATATTATTTCCTTTCCTAAAAATTAAAATATACTCATGTTCTAATGTGACATACGCATTAGGAGGAAGCATACCGGAGCCCATGAATTTATTTGGACTATTTGTTGGTTTTCTCCATAATATGCAAGGTAATTCAATATAATCTTTATTTTGGAAAGAATTGATAATTTTAACATGATTAGGGAAAAGTTGAAAATTCTTGCTAATTTTTCTTGTTGCATCTCCAACATTTACACATACTATTCCTCCCTTTTTTAACACGCGTGTTAATTCAATCCATACTTTTTCCAATTCATCATGCATAAGATTAAATGCTCTCTTACCGTCTTTTTCTTCAAGTGCTTGCTTAATCTTACTATTTAAAGAAGAAAATAATGGATCCCATATCTCAATCATTGGATATGGGGGTGATGTTATTATTAAATCTATGGAATCTGACTCAATTTCAGACATATTTGCAGAATCTTTAAAATATATTTTATGAGTTGTTTCCATTGTTGTTAATTGTTTTTTATATTAATTCCACTTAATATTTAATTATAAAAAATTCAAATTCTATATAACAATATTTTATTTAAAATTTATATAAATTATTATCAAAAATTTGATAAAAATGAGTCAAAGTGCTAAAGTTAACCAAGTTATATTAATTATCATTGATGATATTCGAGCAGAACACTTATTTAATTTAATAAAGGAAGGAAGACTTCCAAATATAGCAAAAATTGCTGAAGATGGTATTAAATGTTCTAATTGTGTTACATCTTATCCTGCTATTACATTTCCCTGTTATGGTAATATTGTAACTGGTGCTTATTCGGGATACTTTCCTAAGGAAGGAAGTGGGGTTCCAATGTATCATTGGTTAAATAGGGAAGACCCCCCATCAACAAGCAAAAAATCGCCATTTATAAGAAATTATGGTGATAGATCGCAGTCATTAAAAGTAAATAAAGATATTGGCAAAAATGTAAAAACTATTTTTGAACAAGCACCTCAAGGAAATATCTTAAGTTCTAGTTGTTTCTTATTTCGTGGAGCGTTTTTCGTTGCTGGAAAAAATGTTTTTGATGTAGAAGGTATCTTCAAGAATATCACAGATGCATTTGAAAATCCTAGGAAATATTTCTCAAATAAAGAAGTCCCAATAATAAGTGTAGCTTATGTTTTTCAAACAGATGATTTATTACATAAAAAAGGATTTGATAATCCTGAATATATCAATCTAATAATTGATTGTGATAAATATCTAGGAGTTTTAGTGAATATCTTGAAAAAAGCAGGATATTATGATTCTACTGCGATCGGTATAATCTCTGATCATGGTAATTTTAAAGCAAAAGAACTTTTTGACCTTGAACCATTCTTTAAACAAAAAGGATTAGTACAATATGTTCCTGAAAAAGGGATAGGAGATTTTGATTGTAATATCGGCTCACTTGGTTTCTTTAATTTTCCTGGTGATACATGGCACCATCATCCTTCAATTCAGCAAATGCTGAACTTTAAGACTAGTGGAATCTTAAAAAAAGATTTAAATCTTTTTGATACTCTTTGGCAAATTCCTGGAGTCAGATATATGTATTACAGAAATGATGAAAATAAACCAGAAAGAGGAATTATCCATATTGAATATTTAGAAAAAGATTCTGGAAAAAAAGAGTTTGCTAAGATAGAATACCAAGGTTTCGGGAAAGAACAGAAAACCAAATATACTTTTGACAATAATGATTTTTATCAATATAGTGATAATGAGAAATCTGCTCAAATACTTGATAATAAATTTCATACATTAGAAGAATGGATAGCTGCTACTAATCATGTTAACTTTCCAATGATAATTGACCAAATACCACGTTATTTTAAAAATCCAAGATCTTGTGATATTTTAATCTCAACTTTAGGGGATTATTGCTTCAATTATGAACATGGAGCAACAAAGGGGATTTCACCCTTCTCTCACGATAATGGGCTTAGAGAGTCTATGATTGTACCATTTATTATTGGTGGGTCAGAAGGAATTCCATCAAAAGAATTATCATACTGCAAAACAACAGATATGGTTCCAACTTTATTGAACTTATTAGGGATAAAACCACACTCGAGTGTAATTGGTAAATCTGTGTTAGATTACAAATCTAGTTAAAAAAAGTTTAAGAATTATCTCTTAAAATTATTAATTTAACTATAAATATTCAATATTTCAGTGATTTTTTTGAATAAAGTTAATATCTCAACTTTGTTGTCAATTTTAATATTAATAATCAATTGAATTCAATATAATATTAATTATTAGAAAATAGTGGAAAAATAGATTTATGATCAAAGTAAAGAGATATGAAAATGATAAAGGATTATTTTCAAAAATAGATTGGTCCCGTTTAAGACGTTTGCCTAGGTTAATGGTTTATGGATTTGGCATTGTTACTCTTTTTTGGTATTTTTGGTCTGTAATTGGTTTATTTATTGGGGTTATGTATTATACTTTCTTAAAAGATAAAGCATGGAAACGAAATGGAATTATATTAGCAATTGCTATTGGTTTTATAAATGTTTTTGTATATTTCTATAAAGAAATTGCTCCACTTCCGATAGTTATCTGGTTTTCTGTGATTTTCATTATATCCTATTCAATTTTTTTATCTTTTTTGGAGGTTTTAAAAAGGAAAAGAATATTTATTAGAAAAATCGTTCAATGGTTTCAGAATTATGAGAAAGTGTCAAAGAAAAAACGTTGGGTGATTGAATTAATAGTTATTTTTATTCCTATTACCTCATGGACATCTGTAAATATTGACTTAGGTGTAATGTTTGATAATAATCCGAGGCTTTTATGGATAAATGCTCCTACAATGGTTAGAATAAATGAAACATTTGAAATTACAGTAGAAGCATGGGATCCTTTTGAACGTCTGAGCGCCGTATATAAAGGAAATGTAGAATTTTCTATAAAATCATATAATCTTACTAATTATAATCTAATCATAAATACTCAAGCAAATTTACCAGATCCATATAAATTTACAGGACAAATATTTGGGTCTGACATTGCTTATAAGATTAGAGATGGAAAAGATAATGGAAGACATGTATTTCAAGCTAGTATTATTACTCCGGGTTTCCATTATATTTTGGTAAACGATAGTTATACTAAAAATACATATTACAGCAATCCTATTATCGTAAAAAATTATTCCTCGTCAGATCCTTTTATAGTTTGGGGAGATATTCATACTCATTCTCAATTATCTGATGGTACAGGTACACCTGATCATTCATTTTATTATGCAAAACATATCGCATGTCTTGATTTTAATGCACTGACAGATCATGGCGAGATTATGTTATTTGCTCCATGGTCACTTAACATTTTAGAATCTATTACTAATAATTGGTATGAACCTAATAATTTTGTAACATTTCATGGTATAGAATGGACTTGCGTTAGAACGGGTCATTATGTTTGCATTTTCAGTGGAGATAAATTATTAAAGTCACCTATACTTGATTCATACTTCACTGTTAAGTCTCCCCAAGCTTTATGGAATATTCTTGATGATTTCACATCAAGGCAAGGTGTTAGGGCACTCGCACTCCCTCATCATACGACTAAGGAAGCTTATATTCAAGATTGGACATATAATAACCCAAAATATGTTAAACTCGCAGAAGTATCTTCTGTTCATGGAGAGTTTCTGTTTGAACAACGACATGAATTAAATTATGTAGGTGCTATTGATAAGCCTCCATTTTATACCAATGGTTCTTCGATTGTGGATGCTTTAAACATGGGATATAGAATGACATTATATGTTTCAAGTGATGAACATGATGGTCATCCAGGTCATAGTTTAAGTCATACGAGAGCATATATTGGTCATCAACGTCCTTTTAGCTTATGGCATACTCGAAATGAACATCCTTACCCTGGAGGGTTAACTGCTGTCTATGTAGATAATCTTACAAGAGAAGGAGTTTTCATTGGATTAGAAAATCAGAAAATTTATGCAAATTCAGATCACGGTCGACCAATTCTTATTTTCACTATAAATGGAACAAATGTAGGAGATGGTTCAACATTCATAGCTAGCAGTTCGACTAATCCTAGAGAAATTAACATCTTTCTGGCCCAAGATGGAGCACCAGTTGCTTTAAAATCAAAAGCTGCGTCAGTCACTCCAAACTGGATTCCGAATTGGAATGCAGATATTGAAATTATTAAAAATGGAATGTTATGGCACACTGAACCAATTTCTTCACCAATAATAAATTTCACAATAATCGATACTGAACCAATAATAGGAACAAGTTATGAAAAAAACTGCATGAAAAGAGGGAATAACTATTATATAAATCAATATAGTGACAATCCTATTGACCCGAGCACCTTAAACACAAATTATTATGATTATTATTTGATTCGCGTTGTTGGAGAGAATGGTAGAATGTCTTATGCTGGACCAATATGGGTCGAATACTAAATATTATTATGTAATGAGAATATTCATTTAATTTATATTAAACAAATCTTTATCAAACTCAATTAGGATTTTATTATGTGGTTTCTGAGATGAAGGCTAACAACATTATAATCGTACCACATACTCACTGGGATAGGGAATGGTATATAACATTTCAAGAATTCCGTGCCAGATTAGTAATTATGATGGATAAACTATTACATATTTTAAAGACTGATCCTGAATATAAAAAATTCACACTTGATGGTCAAGTAATCCCTTTAGAGGATTACCTAGAAGTTAGACCTGAAAGGGAAGAAGAAATTAAAAAATTTGTAAAACAAGGAAGAATCTCTATTGGTCCTATGTATGTCCTTCCTGATGAGTTTTTAGTTAGTGGAGAATCGTTAATAAGAAATCTCTTGATTGGACATCAGAAAGCAGATTATTTTGGAGGTATCATGAAAGCTGGATATATCCCAGATCCATTTGGTCATATAGCTCAAATGCCTCAAATTTTAAAAGGATTTGAGATTCCTTCTATTTTATTTGCACGAGGTTTTGGAAACGAATTTGAAGAAAATAACCTAAACATGGAATTCACTTGGAATGCCCCTGGAAGATCAGCATCTATTTTAGCCATACATTTAATTTTTGGCTATGGATCATTGGAAGCTCTAAATACTAAGAAAACTCAGGGCATTTACAAAAAAGCTATCAACAAAATTGAGTCTATGGTTAGAAACTTCGAAAATTATACATGTACTCCCATTATACTTCTAAATAATGGTTCAGATCATCATGAGGCTCTAAAAGATCTCCCTAAAATAGTAAAACAATGGAATAATTTACATCCTGAAATAAAGATGGTTCAAGCTGACTTTGAATATTATATTAATAAGGTATTAGGCTCGAATCCGAATTTGAAAGAATTTCAAGGAGAATTAAGAGGTGGTAGATATGCAAATTTATTATCAGGAGTATTCTCCGCAAGGATGTGGATAAAGCAAAGAAATACTGCTATTGAATATCTCTATGAGAATTATACAGAACCCATATCCACATTTGTATGGGTCCTTGATAAATATCATAAATTTCTTTATCCGAAAAATTACATCTTGACTGGATTGAAATGGTTACAAAAAAATGCACCACATGATAGCATTTGTGGTTGTTCAATTGATGAGGTGCATGATGAAATGAAAACAAGATTCGATTGGGCAGAACAGATAGCAAATGAAATATATAAAGATTCAATTCTCTATTTATCGAGCCTTATAAAAATAAACCCAAAGTACAAAAATCAAAATGTTTTATTAGTGTTTAATCCACTTCCTTGGAAACGGCGAGATATTGTCGAATTTAATACTATTTCGAAAAACACCAAGGAGGGAAAATTACCTTTTAATGTGAAGATATTTGATTCTGATGATAAAGAAATTCACTGTCAACATTCCAGTGTAGAAGAAATCCCAAGATTCGTACGACAATCAAGCATAAGTCATAAAATTAGTTTTCTTGCAGAAATTCCCGCATGTGGCTATAAGATATTTTATGTTATGCCCTCAAAATCTGAAAGTAATCATATAATCAAACCAGATAATTTTAAAATTACAAGAGATTTCTTGGAAAATGAATTTTATAGAGTTGATATTACATCAGATGGATTCATAAATATTACTGACAAAGAATCAGGTGTTGTGTATGATAAAGTGTGCAACTTTGAAGATGTGGGGGATTGGGGTGATTCGTATGACTTCTCAGGTCCTAAAAGCAATCAAATAGATTTGAGGTTTACCACTGAAGATGCAGCAGTTTTTGAAAGATCCGTTCATATTGATGGCTCCACCCAGAAGACATTTAAATTAAGATTAAATTTAAAGCTCCCTCATTCATTAACTGAAGATCGTTACAATCGAGAAGATTGGCTTGTAGATAATAAAATGACAATTTATATTTCATTGTATAAAAACATAAAAAGGATTGACTTCAAGATAGAATTGGAAAATAATAGCAGAGATCATAGAATTCGTGTTTTATTCCCGACAAAAATTAAAGCTGATAAAGTTCATGCGGATGGGCATTTTTATGTTGTTCCAAGAATGGTTGATTTACCCCAAGCAGATAAATGGAAGCAAAAACCTATGCCTACAAATCATCAAAAAGATTTTATATCTATAAGCAATCAAATTGGGACATTTGCAGTTTTAAATAAGGGGTTAGCTGAATATGAAGCCATAAAAG
>Ga0209427_10003662_pt1 | contig 17962 bp, 15 predicted proteins | sample DeeMarSWOR136_30_FD_187465 | JGI IMG/M metagenome (GOLD analysis project Ga0209427, IMG submission 187465) | Marine sediment microbial communities from White Oak River estuary, North Carolina - WOR-1-36_30 (SPAdes) (version 2) | ecosystem: Environmental > Aquatic > Marine > Intertidal zone >...
AAAAAGACTCATATATGTGTATGGAAAGAACACGGCCCGCACTGTCATGTTGATCCGGTTACCCGACTGAAAATGCGAACTTTATAAGCTCAATGAAGAATGTGTTCTCCAGTTAGTCAGCAAGGCCAACGGTCGTCCTGTGAAGTCAAAAATGCGATTTCACGGTAATGGATAAGTTTTTCTTTACTTCACTTTTCATATGTGAGGCTCTGAGGTTCTGTGGTTCTGACTTTTGAGGTTTACCCGCCTCGGGTGTGGTTCACCCACCTTTGGCGGCCGCAAAGGACCCCACCACAAAAGCCCCCCTTTGCAAAGGGGGGTTGGGCCTGCCCGCCACCTGCCCGCTCGTGCCTTAGCTCTTTAAAGCTGAAAACCATTACTCTGACTTCAGGTGATTGGCTCCCGCCGTAGCAGCCGAGCATACCTCGCATGGCAGGCGGGTCGCGAGCCGCTCAGGCGAGGCGGGCGGGGGGATTTCTCCCCTTGAGTCTTGAGCAGCGCCGAGGGCGACCAAGGCCCGGACTTTTTACCCATTTCTGGTCGTACCACTTTTGGGTAAATTCACCTGCGGTTCTTCATTGGCTGCTGCCCTCTGAACCGATTTCACCTTTTGACGATTCTCGACGATTTCAACGCCTTGAGCGAACCAGACCAAGGGATTCCATTAGCCTGTCAAGCGCGCCGTCGCTATCCATGAGATCCATGAGATGACGAACTTTTGCGTCATCATTTGGGGAGAGCCAGGAAGTGCTTTGCTCAAGGCGCTCCAGGGCGGCAAAGGTGTCCTCTTTTGCGACCATGAGGGGCACGCCCGCCTGTCGGGCCGCCTTCGAGAGCTGGGGGGCCGGGCTTCTTCCGCCTGTCAAAACGATCCCGGCGATAGGTCTCGGAGCCGGGGTGCTAATCGGTTCCGCACCCGGTGGGGATGGCTTCAGGAGGACAATCTTGTTGTATGCCCTTTTGAAAAGGTGGAGCTCGCCGGTGAGGTCCGCGGAACCCACAGTCAGTCCTGCTACAGGTTGTCCGGCATCAAGGGCCGCCCCGATGAGTTGCCCATCGAGCAATTCCAGCACTTCACGAAGGGATCGGAAGGAGAGAACGGGATCTTCGGGTAGCGCTGTGGTTATGGGGAGCCCTTTCTGGGAAATGCTCGTGACGACCTCTTTCCGGACTTCCCCAATGTCTCCAGGAGGCACGCGGTTGAGGATAATCCCTTTCACATGCTCTTTAAGGAGGGACGTGACGGAAAGGATGGAATAGATGGATTTGGATATTGTTCGATACCGATGGACGAGAACGAAATCAGCTTTGAGTTCTTGGATGAAGGATGTGTCGGGAATGGGACAGGCCGCATCATCAAAGAAGATGTGTTTGGACCCCATAACAATGAGGATATCCCTGCCCTGTGAGAGCTCTTGGGCAAGGGATTTGAATGCTTCCATGATCTCCTCGTTGCCCTTTCCTCTCCAGGACTCGTCTGTGATGAGATAGGGACATACACGCTCAAGAGGTTCCTGAAGGTTCAATGAAACTCTAAACAGATGGGCGTCGTGATCGGTCCAAACGCCCTCCACGTGGACGGGCTGTGTTCCAAAGGGCTTGACGAAGCCCACGTTGAGGCCTTTTTCCACCAGCCTTCTGGCGATGGCCCATGTGATGAGGCTGTGGCCGGCCCGATCTCCTGTGGAACCGAGGAAGAGAAAAGGCATTCCGATCTCCCTATGTTCGCTTTGGCTGCGGCATTATAAGTGTTTTAAGTTCAAACATCAAAGGGAATCTAAAGTGAATATTTCAGTTTCCACAAAACGTCACCCAATGGGTTACACAGATTGACCTCATCAAGAAATCCTTGTGGAAGAATTCATTGGGGACGATGCGGCCTTGCTTTATCGGCTTCTGTCCGTCCGCCCCTCCCCTCGCTTTTGGCATGTATCTTGAAATAACTGGATTTGGAGAGCCGCTCTCCAGCTGCGATGCATGGGGGTAAAGCAGGATTACCAAGGGTGGGGCGACTCTGTGGCAGAGAGGGTGTGACATGGTGTCACCAGAGGCCGTCAGCAACCAGAAAAGTGAGGAGGCCCGGAGGAAGGAATACTATTCCAGGCTCTACCGGAAGTTCATCTGGATCACGCTGGTCTGTTCTATTATCCCCCTGCTGCTGGTGGGCTGGGTGATCAATGTTCACTACACCCGATTCGCCAAATCCCGAATGACGGCTTCTTTCCAGACTCAGGTTGAATACCACAAAAGAATCATCGAGTTGTTTCTGAGAGAGGCCGGCGCCAAACTCCAGCTCATTGCACAGACCCATTCCAAGGCCTTCCTTGGGCAGATGGGCAACCTGGCCCATGTTTTCGAAGTCATGAACCACCAGTACGGGGCTATAACGGACTTGGGCGTCATCGATGAGCGAGGCGACCATGTGGCCTACATCGGCCCTTACGATCTCATGGACAAAAGCTATCAGGATGCCTTTTGGTTCAAGGAGGTTATGGAAAAAGGCCTCTACATCAGCGACATGTTCATGGGGTTCCGGAAGGTGCCCCATTTTGTCATAGCCATCACCCGGGAAGAGAAAGGCGAAAAATGGACCCTGAGGGCGACTGTGGATACCGAGGCCTTTCGTTCCCTGGTAGAGAATGTGAGGATCGGCAAAACCGGGGAAGTATACCTTATAAACGAGGAAGGGTTCTTTCAGACCAGCCCGCGCTTTACCGGCCGTATCATGGACAGGGCGCCCATACCTTTGGAGCTTTTTCATGAGGGCATCAAGGTCCGCATCGTTGAATTGAACGGGACAGGCCAAGAGGAGAGGTCGAAACGACAGATCGTGGCAACAGCATGGCTCAAAGAGCCGCATTGGATGCTCGTGGTGAAACAGGACTATTCCGAGGCCTTTGATGAGGTCAATTACGCCAACCATGCAACCCTGGTTTTTCTACACCTCAGTGCCCTGACCATTCTGATCGTCATCATTCTGATGACGAGGCATTTGGTCTCGGTGATCAGAAAGCGTGACGAGGAGGCGGATCAGTTGGGCAGACAGCTCATGGAGGCGGGTAAGATGGCCTCTCTGGGAGAACTTTCTGCGGGGGTTGCCCATGAAATCAACAATCCCCTGGCCATTATTTTGACGGAAAGGCAGATTCTGTTGGATTTGATGGAGAACACGCCCAATCTTGACCCGAGCGTCAGGGACCAACTGTCGGAGTCCCTTGCACAGATCGACTCGCAGGTCAATCGCTGCAAACGCATCACCCACAGCCTGTTGCGCTTTTCTCGCCGCACCAAGTCGGTCATTGAAACCGTGAATATCAATGAATTTCTCCAGGAAGTGGTGGAACTGATGGAAAGGGAGGCCGGAACCAGCGGTATCAAGTTTATCACCAATCTGGACGGTCATGTGAAGCCCATCCTTTCCGATCCCTCCCAGCTTCAGCAGGTTTTCCTAAATCTCATTACAAACGCGATTGATGCCCACGATGACAAGCCTTACGGCAACGTTCGGATTCGCACCGAAGCAGACGATAAGAACAAGCGGGTAAAGATCGTCTTCAGCGATACAGGGTCCGGTATCGCCAAGCTGAACCTGGACAAAATATTTGATCCCTTTTTCACCACAAAGGCGGTGGGTAAAGGGAGCGGACTGGGGCTTTCCATTTGCTACAGCATCATCCAGAGGCTTGGAGGCCACATTGACGTGAAGAGTGAAGTTGGAGAGGGGACCGAGTTTACCCTTTTCCTGCCATACGAACTACCCGCTACATTAGAAGAGGGTGTGGGTGATTCAGAAGGAAGTTAGTGTCCCAGCCAGAAAGTTGCTGTGGGCACCGGTGAGTTTCCAGAAAGGAGGAAAACAGAAATGAAGGGGTCCAAAATATTACTGGTCGACGACGAGGTTGTTTTCACCAAAAACATGTCCAAACTCCTGGTCAACAGGGGCTATCATGTGACTGCGGTCAACAGAGGCGATGCGGCCATCCGTGCAATGGAGGAGGATGATTTCGATGTGGTGGTACTGGATCTGAAAATGCCCGGTATGGACGGGATTACCACCTTGAAGGAAATCAAGAAACTGGGGCTTTTCACAGAAACCCTGATTTTGACCGGGCACGGGTCCATCGATACAGCCCTTGAAGCGATCAAGCTGGGCGCCTACGACTACTTGACCAAACCGTGCGAAATTAACGAGCTGGTTGAGAAGATCGAGGGTGCATGGGAGAAGAAGGACGACGCCGAGAAACAGGACATCCAAGATAAGATCCAGAAGGTCGTTGAATCACCGTCATCGGTTTTCGAGGTGTTTCCCAAAAAGAAAATCTAGCGAAGCTCTGCCTCAAACCGACGAATCGTTCGGCCTTGAGGCCTTTCGGCCCCGAGCGACTCGACTTGAGCTCGTCGACAAGTCTCAAGGTCGAGGGGCTCTCGACAGGTTGGCGACGCAAATATCCCATGCCTGTTCAAGACGGCTCCTTGGTTTTTGGATCCTGCTCCAACCGCATAAGATTTTCTCTGGCAAAGTCGATGCCGGAGTCCAGTTCAAGGGCAAGCCTGTAATAGATGATTGCCTTTTCCGTGTCCCCCATGTCCCGGTAGTTGGATGCAATATTGGCATAATCGATGGCGGAAGACGGATTCAGCGCAAGGACGTTTCTGAAGCATTCAATCGCTTTTTCGTGCTCCTTGAGTTTGTAGTAGCAGAATCCCATAAGGTTGTAGATGTCCGTCCGCTCCGTATCGAATCTTTCCCCTTTTTCAAGAGCCGAAATCGCCTCCCTGTATTGCTCCAAATCTTTTAGGCACTGTCCCATGTAGGAGTATATGGTTGGGACATCCTCATCCTGTGGACCCAAGTCCAACGCTTGCTGGAAGAATTCCAGCGCCTTTTTGGGTTGGTTCATGGACAGTTGGCAAGCGCCCATGTAGAACTTCACATAGTATTTTCCAGACATGAGATGATCCACCTTGTCCAGCTCCGCCACAGCCCGCAGAGGATCCTCGCCTTGAGCGATCAGCTTGGCTGAAAACATGCCGACACTGGTGCCGGCGGCACGCTCTCTGAAATGTGCACCTGGAATGATCGTGTAGAAAGCGGGGATTTCCAATTTCGGATGGGTGATATCAACGGCAATGACCGGCATGTTGGCGCGGGCTAGAGCAGAGATGCAGTTTTCAGCCTCAACTTTCATGTTGTCATGGGAGATGTCCGGTAGGGTCGATATCCGGATTTCCCTGCCCGAATGGATCACGAAGTCGGCCTCTTCAAGGGACCTGAACTTGGGAAGGCCACTCGCCACATAGTTTGAACCGGTGTTGAAGTCGCCGGCAAGCTGGGCGACTTCCGTCAACGCCCGGATCAACGCCTTGTGAGGGCTTGGCGTCGTCCCGGCAGTCCAGACGATTTCACTTTTTTCAGGAAAGGTCGAAGGATCATAGGCCATTACGCCCACACTGGGAATTCCCATATCCAGGGAAAAGTCGGTGATGAACAATGTGACCCCTGCTCTGTGGTATTTCTGGATGAGTTCGCTCGCCAGGGGATCATCCACGGATTCGACCGCGACAGCGGGCGTGCTCAATTTGCTGCGGCTTATGATTGACGAGACATGCCTTTCAACGACTTCGCAGATGCCTTGGAGGAGGGCTTCCTCTGTCCCATTGCCTGCAGAGGGGCCATTGAACTCGTTGATCGCATAAAACCAATTGAAGGGGATCAGAAATTCCTTGTCCTCGGTGAGGTTGTAACCCCATGTCCACTGGAGTGGCAATCTCGAGAAGACTTCCTTGGCCACCTCCAATTCGTCGGAGTCGTCATGGACGGATTCGGCAATGCGTTCAAAGGGCAAGGCGCGGTCCTTTAAATGACGGTATTCCGCCACAATGAAGTTCCGCGGGTTCTTCAAAAAGCTGAAAAAACTGAAACGCTCGGCAAGCTCCATCACCGCGCTCGCCTCGGCTTGCTGCGGCGTACCCCCTTTCCCCATCTGCTTCTTGGCGCCGATTGCCGCCTCCGCATCCTTCCCGCAGATGCTGAAGTAAACAGGGATGTCGAGCCTTCCGTTATCAATGCGTAAAGTTCCTTCCAAGACGTCGAGGTCAACATCCTTCAACTTCGCCTTGAAACGGGCAACTGTCTCTTCAGGGCTCAATATTTTGTCCTGATCATACGTGTAGGCCTTGAAGGCATCTTTCAGTACGATTTTGTGCGTCACCTAAATGAATCTCCTCCGAATCATCATCTTTATCCCCCTCCTTCTTTTAGCCGCCTCCGGCGTGGTTTACCCGCCTTAGGCGAGCGCAAAGGGCCCAACCCTTCATTCCCCCTTCTGCAACGCCTTGCGTCTTCTTCCCCTTTTTGCAAGTCACCCCCATTGCCTTCCCTCCCTTTCCAAAAGGGCCCACCACAAAAGCCCCCCTTTGCAAAGGGCCCCCTCACAAAAGCCCCCCTTTGCAAAGGGGGGTTGGGGGGATTTCCCTTTTTGTTATGCTGTCATCTTCTGAAAGCCCTGATCTTATCGAAGGGTCCTCTGTCCTCTGCCATCTGTCCTCTGTCTTCTGAGGTTCTATCATCCGATTTCCAGCGCTCTATTCAAACTCCCTGTCACATAGCCTTCCAGATCGAGACTCACGTGGAGAAAACCGATTTCCCGGAACCGCTCCACAACCCTCCGGCGCAACCCACTCTCGATCAGCCTTTCCATATCCGCGGGACTGACCTCGATTCGGGCCACGTTTCCGTGATGCCTCACGCGAAACTGCTTCAAGCCGAACTGGGCAAGAAAGCTTTCCGCCTCGTCGATCATCTTGAGTTTGCCTTCCGTGATGTCATCTCCGTAAGGTATCCTGGAGGCCAGGCACGCCATGGCCGGCTTTTCCCAGGTGGGAAGCCCCATTTCCTTAGACAAAAACCGGATCTCCTCTTTTCCCAGTCCTGCATCCAAAAGAGGGGCCAGAACACCCATCTCCTCTGCAGCTCTGGAGCCTGGCCGGTAGTCGCTGAGATCGTCCGCATTGGCCCCGTGGGCGATATGGTTGATGCCTTTCTCCTTCGCTATGTCCACGAGGGTTTTTAAAAGGGCCTTTTTGCAGTGATAACATCGGTCCGGGGGGTTGGATACAAATTCCTGCAGGTGCGTCACGTGGAAAGGGAAGACCACGTGGCGAATGCCCTTTTTTTGAGCAAGGGCGATGGCATCTTGAAGCTCGCGGGAAGGATAGATGACACTCTCTGCTGTGGCTGCCACCACACCGTCTCCCAGTACCCCATGGGCCGTAGCCAACAGAAAGGCGCTGTCCAATCCGCCGGAAAAAGCAACGAGTAAGCTGCCCAGACCACGGAGGTTCTGAATTAGGGTCTCCTTTTTTGCTCTTGCCTTTTTTGGGTCAATCATCAAAATCTCCCCTGACCCCTCTTTACGGAAGAGGGGGACCATATCTCATGAAAAGCTTCCAGATACCCTCTGCCTCTCCCTTAAATAAAGCGAATTTTCAAACTCTTCAAGAAAATGATCTTGTTTGTCTGCATTCATCTGCCCGCTATCATCTGTCCTCTGTCTTCCCCAATATTCCAGCATTCCTCACTTCCAGTCTACCGAATCGGCCAAACAATGAAGATGGCCGGATCCCAGAGCATGTGGGAGACGAGCACGGGGACCAGCCTCCCCGTGGCCCAGTACGCACCGCCCCAGAAGAGTCCACAGGTGAGGGCAGCCACGATGAGGACGGGATTGCCGGTGGATAAATGTACCCCTGTGTACAGGAGCGTGGTGATGATGAAGGCGTAAAGCCCGTTCCACTTTACGCCGAATCGGCGTTGTACAAAGCCGCGCCAGAAGATTTCTTCTCCGAATCCGATGGGAAAGAAGAGGAGAACCCCCACCAGGGCGGGTGGTAGGGCGCCCACATTGGCGTAAACCGCATTAATCTTTCCCAGTCGGTCCGGCAGGACTTCGGGAAACCAGTGGGAGATGAGGATCAACCCTTGGTTACCGATCCAGAAGATGCCGTACAGGGCAACTGCCAGAAGAACACCCCACAGGAGGTTTTTGCGCGTGAGTTCGCCGGCTCGAAACAAGGGCCGGCCGAAGAGATAGGAGAGTGCCGCGAGAAGCGAGGTGCTGAAGGTGAGCATGGCCCAGAAATTGAGGGGGCGAAAGACGAACATGACCCCCCAGAGCACAAAGGCCAGGAGGATGCTGAGATAGAGCCTGTTGTCCTTGGCATGAGCTTTCATTAAACCTCCCGACTGTACTTTTCCCTTTTTCGTGTTTTCGTGATATCACTTTCACGATTTCAACGATTTCAACGATTTTTACGACTTCTACGATTCTCGACGATTCCAGCGCCTACCTCCATATCCAACTTCTTAATAAAAGGTGAATCAACAGACCCACAATCATCAAGATCCCAAAGCTTAGATGAAGTTGCGCTGTGGCTGCATCGATCATGACAAACTGCTCTGTTGGAAGCACGTCTTTGCGGCGTACCATGTTGACCACTTTGATTGCTAGAGGCAGGGACAGAAGCGTAAGGAGCGTAAACACGGAGAACTTGGAAATTGCGACGAGAAGAAGGGTGAGGAAGTACGCGCCGAATACCAGGCCATAGTAGAGGCCCTTCGCACGCCGCTCCCCGATCAGGATTGGGACCGTCTTGATGTGGACCGCCCTGTCATTTTGTATGTCCCTTAGATTGTTGCTGTGTAAAATCGCATCCACCAGGAGCCCGACAGGCAGGGCATAAAGCACGGGGCCCCAGGAAAAATGATGGGCTTGAACGTAATAGGCGCCGAGCACCATGGCCGGGCCGAAGGAGACGAACACGGCAACGTCGCCGAAGGCCCGGTACTTGAATTCAACAGGCCCCGCCGTGTAGAACACGCCGAAAATGCCGCCTATGAGAATGAGCCAGAGTAGGAAGAGGCCATTGGGCGTGGAAAGCACAAAGTAGGCGCCGATTGCCCCGGCGATGACAAGGGCGATCCAGCCCCCCCGGGCGATCTCCTCCGGCCTCATAATGCCCTCAACTAAAAGACCACTTGACCCGAATGTCCCCTCTCGATCAACTCTTGCCTTGTAGTCGTAGTAATCAGAGAGGAGGTTCGCCCCGACATGGGCCACCATGCAGCCGATGCCGGCAAGAACGAAACGAAAGGCATTAAAACGTAGGCCCGGGTTTTCTATGACCGCTATGAGGCCGCCCAGAACGGGCGGAACAAGGCTCACCGGGAAGGCGAAAGGCCGCACTGCCCGCCACCATAGTCCGATACGGTTCATGGCCAAACCTCCATAAAATCGTGTAACGATTTTATTAAGATGTCAATCGCGATAATTCGAGCGCCAGTTCCTCGATGTACTCTCGGTTTTCGAGCCTTTCCCTCCAGGGTTGGGGGATGGCGTGGATGCCCAAGTGGGCGCCTGATATGGCGCAGGCCATGGCGCCCAAGGTGTCCCGATCGCCCCCGTTTAGAGTAGCGCAGAAAAGGCACTCTTGGAAGGACTTGGGGTGGCGCAGAAAGGCATAAACAGCAAAAGGCATGGATTCATGGACAGCCACAGTTCGGCCGATTCTGTTCGCTGCAACGTGGGGGGGGCGGTCCTCTTTGATGTTCTCTTGAACCGTTGTCATCTTGGCCTTTATCTCAGGGGTACGGGCGAAGTCCGCGAGATCCCGAATGACGGCTTCTGTCGGAAACTCCTTTTGAGGATCGAGCTTCACTGCTTGACTGACCGCACGGGCCTGAACCGCGGCGCCGTCCATGCCCACCGGATGGGCATGGGTGACCGCGGCTGAGGCACAAGCCTGTTCATAGAGATCCGAAGCCTGGTAGAAAAAGAGACCGGCCGGCGCAACGCGCATAGCCGCGCCATTCCCAAGGGACCCGCTTCCACGAAAAAGACGGCGTGCGGCTTCTACGTAGGGAATGCCCTGGGTTTCAACTTCGGAAAATATTGTGGGGGGCCCGGAGGCATAGCCCCGCCACGGCTCGCGCAGGAAATTCCGGCTGAATGCCTTGCCCAATGCTTCTTGGTTAATCCCTTGCTCTTGAACTATGGATTCGGCCAAGCCAATGGCCATGGCCGTGTCGTCGGTGTAACGCAGTTCCGAGGCGGTCTCGAGATAGGCCAAAAGGCGGTCCCTATCAGAGATCATGAAGGCAAGCTCACCAATCGCATCGCCGATGGCGCTGCCCACCATGGCTCCAAGAAACTTGGATTCTATATCTGTCACCATCCTGTCCTCTAACACAGCTCCACCAGCGGCTCGGGGCCTCTCCGAGCATTGGCTGAAGCATCGTGCTGTCCTCTAATTTGGCTGTTACCCATGTCCCCAATATATACAAAGGGAGTCGGGAAAACGACCCTTCTCCTTCCCTTTTTCCCCGCCTTCGGCGGCGCCGGAGGCGCCCAGGGCTCTGTTCTTGCAATGTCCTCCGTCATCCGTCCTCTGTCATCTATCATCTGTAGTTCCGACCTCCGTGGCTCTGAGGCTCTGTCTTCCTATGATTTTAACGATTCTTGCGACTTGCCGTCAAATCCGGCCACGGCCGGGCAAAGGAAACTCGACCACGGGTGCGCCCCTTCTGTTGGCAAGGCGAAGTCACAGAAAAGCGCGACAGATAAACAAACAGGAGCGGGTGATATCCTTCTTTGACCCAGAAAAACGTGAAGAAGTGCAAAAAAACTGGCTAAAAAGGCTCTTCATGTTTATTTTATGGTTGAAATTTTTTTTTGAATCCTTTACTTTTCCCATCGGCTTAAGGTTCTATCTGTTAACCCCTTGAGGAGAAAGGAGGAAGGAGGAGATGAATAAGGGAGATCTGGTGAATGAGGTTGCCAAGGTATGCGAAACCAAGAAAGCCGCCCAGGACGCTGTGGACAGCGTCTTCGCGAGCATCACAAAGGCCCTGAAAAGGAAGGACACGGTCACACTGGTGGGATTCGGCACCTTTAAGGTGGACAAGAGAAAAGCCAGAAAAGGAAGAAACCCCCAGACTGGAGAGGAAATCAAGATCAAAGCGAAGAGGGTTCCAAAATTCATAGCGGGTAAGGCCCTCAAGGACGCCGTTAAGTAAGGTTTTCCAGAAGAGATCATAAAGCCTCCATCGGGGATTGCCAAGCCTGATGGGGGCTTTTGTTTTGGACGCCATCCCATGTTTCGTCTATTGTTATCCACCAAGTGCTTCATATCTATCCTTGTGGTTTTTTTCATATCAGACGTAAACCCCCTGTATGCAGAAGAATTCAGTGTTCTCGAAGGGGAAAGCGTAACAATACTCTACGAGACCCCCATTCGTGCCGGAGCCCAGGAGGCAGCAAAGATTTACCCGGTGATCGAAAGGGATCTGGAGGCGGTGCTCCGATGGCCGGTCGATTTTAGACCCACGGTTCTCCTTGTAAAAGAGAGCAGTACCTTTCAGAGGATGGCCCGAAGCCCGCTTGTGGTGGCTTTCGCAGTGCCGGACAAGAATCTTATGGTGATCGACCATTCAAAAATGGGTGTTGACCCATTCACCCTTGAAGGGACCATGAAGCACGAACTCTGCCATCTTGTGCTCCACCGTCACCTCAGGGGCAGGGATATTCCAAAATGGCTTGATGAAGGCATTGCCCAATGGGTCAGTGGAGGCATTATCGAGATCATGAGGAGCCGGAAGGAGACTCGCCTCACACAAGCCACGCTGGGGCGGAGGATCATTCCCGTGCGCGCACTCACGGAACGGTTTCCCGGAGATCGGGAAGCCCTTCTCCTCGCCTATGAGGAGAGCAGGAGCCTCGTCGCTTATATGATCGATAAACATGGTTTGGACGGGGTTTTGAAAATTCTGGCAAGCATGAGGGAGGGCTATGACTGGGAAGCAGCTATATTCAAAGGGATCTCGGTCTCCTTTGAGGAACTCGAAGCTGATTGGCTTCACCATATCAGAAAGAGACTGACCTGGTTGAGCTATATTATCAACCATCTCTATGAAATCCTCTTTTTCCTGGGCGCCGTGATCACGATGTATGCCGCTTTTCGGGTCTTTTTGAGGAAAAGGGCTTACATGCGCGATATGGAGGACGATGACGCCCCTTTTCATTGAAGAGAGACCTTCACCCCAGAGCCGCACCAAAACTGAAAAACAGAGAATAAAAGCATTTTCGTGTTTCCAATTTTTCGAGTTTTCGTGATAATAGTTCTTCAATGTACCCGCCTCCGGCGTGGTTTTCGCGCCTCCGGCGGCTCCTAAGGCCATCAGGGCTCGAGTTTGTTGCTTGTGGGTCCGATTTCCCCATTTGACCATTCAACCATTTGACGAATATTGACGACTTCAACGATTTCAACTATTTTTACGATTTCAGGAGCCGTGACCATGACAACAGATGAGATCTACCAGATGCTGGGCGAACACCTTTCCCGCCTGGGAATGGGCTATCCCATGAGGGACGACTTGATAGACATCCTCAGGGAGACCTTTACAGCCGAAGAGGCAGAAGTGGCGCTCGCCATTCCCAACACAGTGATCCCGCTGCAACCTGTTTTGGTGGAGGAGATTTCAGCCGGCGTTGATCTGCCGCAAGAAAAGCTGGTTGAAATTCTGGAGAGTCTTGCGGAAAAGGGCATGCTTTTCTCCGCCATGACGGATGCGGGAGAGCAGGGGTATGCTTTGCACCAGGTAGGGTTCGGGTTCCCTCAAACCTTCTTTTGGGCCGGAGAGGAAAGTTCTCATGGCCGCAAGATGGCCATGCTGACAGCCAAGTATTTTAACAGGCAGGTGACCCGTGAAGCTTTCAGCCCTTCCGAGACCAAGCCCTATCGGTACGTTCCAGTGGGACGGAGCCTTGAACCCGGATTGCAGGCCGTTATGCCACACCACATGATGGAAACGGTGGTCGAGCAGGCCGAAGTTCTGGCTGTTGCACACTGCAGTTGCCGGGTTGCCTATGCTTTAGGGGGTAGGGGGTGCGAGCATCCGACAGAAGTGTGCATGAAGTTTAATGACATGGCCCGCTATGTCATTGACAGGGGTTTTGGCCGTGAAATCACGAAGAAGGAGGCCCTCGAGATCATCAAGAAGACCGAAGAAGCGGGACTTGTGCATTTCGTGGATAACGCTGACGGTGACATTCAGCACAACTGCAACTGCTGCGGCTGCGCCTGCTGGAATGTGGGCAGTATTAGACGGAGAAAGATCCCGAGAGATGTCCTTATGGCCGTCTACTTTTTTAGAGAAACGGATGAGGAGGAATGCACGGGTTGCGGCACCTGTGTGGAGGCTTGCCCGGTAAACGCCCTGAAGATGGAAGGCGATTTTGCTGTTGTGGACCACGAGTGGTGCATCGGGTGCGGCGTTTGCAGCACAGTCTGCCCTAGCGATGCAGTCAAAATGGTCCTACGGCCGGATCGGACCGGCCAGCTCCCTGCGGCCAACTTCAAGCAGCTTCACGAAACCATCCGCAAGGAAAAAAATCTCGATAAAACAACCCCGTCTTCGCTCCCATGACGAGTGTTTTGTGCACGCCTCGGTGCGTGATTAAGGCGAGAGATAAGGCTTTTTGGTGCTTCAAGGTCTTTTACGGTTTCAACGGTTTTTACGCTTTCTACGACTTCAACGACTTTTACGATTTCAACGCGTTTTACGTTTTCTACGATTTCACCAATTGACGATTCTCGCTTTTACATTATTCCGTTCCAACACCCTTCCCTTGAAACTCCGACACCATCACCACAAGTTCCTCCTGCATATACGCGAGCCTGTCAATGTCGTCTTCGCCAATCCCTTCCGCGACCTCCTTGAGTTTGATTTCTCTCCTGAGAAGCTCGAGCTGATTTTCCAGATCCACGATGGCATTCAACATGGCAGCCTGGAGATCGGGTAGGGCTTCTGCCTCTGGAGGCCCTTCATAGAGTACCTCCCTCGGTTTCAGGATAAGCCGTTCTTTCCATCTGGGGATGTGGGTCTCCAAGGCACAGAGTTCCCGTATTTTTTTAGCCAGTGTTTTGCTCGCCTTTATCTCGCCATGGATGAGAAATACTCTGGGCTTGCTTTCAAAGTGGCCGACCCAGTCTAGAAGGTCTTCTTGGTCCGCGTGGGCTGAAAAACCGCCTATGGTGAATACCTTGGCTTTGACGGACACATTCTCTCCAAAGATCCTCACCCGTTTGGCGCCGTCCACGATCTTTCGGCCTGTGGTTCCTTTGGCCTGGAATCCGACAATGACCAGGCTTGCGCCTTCCCGCCAGAGATTGTGTTTGAGGTGGTGTTTGATGCGACCGGCAGTGCACATGCCGTTCCCAGCAATGACGATCGCCGATCCCGAACTTTTGTTAATGGCGATGGATGCCTCGGTGCTCTCCGAGAACTGAAGATTGGGCATGTCAAAGGGATCATAGCCCTGATCTACGATGGCCTTTGCCTCTTCATCGTAGTGTTTTTTGTTCTTTCTAAAGATTCTGGTCGCCTTGATAGCCAGGGGGCTATCCACATAGATCGGGATATCCGGTAGCTTTCCTGCGCGATGGAATTCGCCCAAAATATAGAGGATCTCTTGGGTTCTTTCTACTGCAAAGGCGGGGATCATGATCTTCTCCCCGTGGGAGAAAGCATACTGCACCGCCTCCAGGAGCTCCTTCTTACTCTCATCAAATGTTCGATGAAGGCGATCTCCGTAGGTGGATTCGAGAAACAGGTAATCCGCGTCAAAGACCTCATGGGGATCCCTCACAATGAGTTGATCTTTTTTGCCCAGATCCCCTGAGAATACGATCTTGAGGGATTCATCCTTTTCCTCCACCCACAATTCCAGGATAGACGAACCCAGAATGTGGCCAGCATTTCTGAGCCGTGCCTTGATTCCCGGTTCAACGTCGATAATTTGGTCTCTTTCCACCGGAGAGAACAGCTTGAGGCTGGCTTCCGCATCTTCCGTAGTATAGAGGGGGAGCACTTCCGAAGACGCCTTTCGTCTATTTTTGCGGGTTTGCCACTCTGCATCCATTTCCTGAATGTGGGCGGAATCCAGGAGCATGATGTTGCAGAGTTCCGCTGTTGGCGGCGATGTTATGATGCGACCCTGAAACCCGTCCTTCACCAGCTTGGGAATCCTTCCGCTGTGATCGATGTGGGCATGGGTCAGAAAAAGAGTGTTGATTTGCTTGGGGTCGAAACCCCAATCATGCCAGTTCCGCTCCTCCATCCGGCTTCCGCCTTGAAAGAGACCGCAGTCCACCAGCACCCTTTTGCCTTGGATGCTCTCAACAAGAAAATTTGATCCGGTTACGGTGCCCGTACCTCCCAGACAAGTCACTTTGATCATGATCCTCTCCTTCCTCTTCGCCTGCTCTTGCCTTGTCGTCGAGTCAACTGTCTTTCCAGCGATTCCCGTCTATATTCCATATTCCCCCTCTTTGCAAGACTTGCAGCTGTCCGCCAATGCCAATTTGATCGTCTTTTACGATTTCAACTTCTTTTTCGTGTTTTCGTGATATGACTTTGACGCTTCCTACGATTTTTACGGCTTTAGCGACTGTTTCATTTAACCTTTCAACTATTTGAGGCTTTCTACGCTTTGCCTATTTGACTATTTAACCATTTAACGATTCTCGATTTTTCACTATTCCATCCTTCCATTATTCCGACGCATGCTGTATTGTGTTTTCTGTATTCTTTTTTCGCTTTCCCCATTTGACCATTCAACTATTTGACGAATATCGACGGTTTTTACGATTTCAACGACTTTTACGACTTTTACATCTTTTCCCGGAGAGATCACCATGCATGTTCTAGAAGCGATCACTGATAGACGGAGCGCACGCGCTTTTCTTGACAAGCCTGTGGAAAGAGAGACGCTTGAAAAGCTGCTTTCTCTGGCTACCCAGGCGCCTTCAGCCATCAACATACAGCCGTGGGAAATCGTGGTTGTATCCGGTGAAGAGCGGAAACGGCTGAGCAGGGTACTTGTGAAACGTATGAAAGAGAGAAATATTTCATGCGGGCCAGGGGGTACCAAGCCGCTTCCCAAGCAATTTGTGGAGCGGCAGAGGGATCTTCTTCAATGCATGCTCCCAACGCTTCCGCCCAATACGGAGTTCCAGGACTTCATCAATGAAGGGAGTTGCAACTTCTACGGCGCCCCGACAGCGATCATCCTGACCATTGACCAGGTTCATTCACGGGCCCGGTTGACGGATGTCGGCATCATTGTCGGCTATCTGGTTCTGGCTGCGCATGGCTTGGGTTTGGGCACCTGCCCGATCGGTCTCGTCACCGCGTTTGATGATGACATCAGAGAGGAGCTCAATATTCCTGAGGAGAAGGATGTGGTGGTGGGGGTTGCCGTTGGCTACAGAGATCCGGATGACCCCATCAACACCGCCAGATCCGATAGAGCACCTTTGAGTGAAGTGGTAAAGTGGCGGGAATAACCAGCTGAAGGCCAAAGGCGCAAGGCCCAAGGCGTAAGGCGAAGAAAACACCGCCGATTAAGATCGCCCTGAAGTTTTTACTCTATACTCCATGCTCTATGCTCTTTGCGTGTTGCCATGATTTGGATGTCTTTTACGTTTTCAACGTCTTTTCTGTGTTTTCTATTTTTCGTGCTTTCGTGATAACTTGTTCTTGGTTTTTGGGCTTTAGTTATACGACTTTTACGTATTAAAACACCACATCCATCAACTCCTTCACCGAATCCACGCCCACCAGCTCGATCCCTTTTGTGGGAGGGCATCCTTCCCGGTTGCTCTTGGACAGGAGACATCGGGAGAAGCCCAGTTTCTTGGCCTCTTTGATTCTCATTTCAGGCTGACTCACTCCCCGTACTTCACCGGCCAGGCCCACTTCACCGAAAATGACCATACCTTTGTCCACAGGGCGGTCCAGAAAACTCGAAATCATGGCGCAAACAATGCCGAGATCCGCAGCGGGTTCGTCCACGCGCAGTCCCCCTGCCACGTTTACGAAGATGTCCTGGTCTCCCATCTCAATGCCCATCCTTTTTCCCAGAACGGCCACGAGCAAGGAGATACGGTTGTGATCCACACCAATGGCGGTTCGGCGCGCCATGCCGAGTGGACTGGGCCCAACGAGCGCTTGCATTTCCACGAGCACAGGTCTGGTTCCTTCGAGGCAGGGAATCACAACGGAACCGGAGGCGCCTTCGGGTCTTTCCTCGAGAAAGATGCGGGAGGGATTGCCCACCTCTTCGAGGCCCGTGTCTTTCATCTCGAAGACACCGATCTCGTTGGTGGAGCCATAGCGGTTTTTCACGGCCCGCAAAATTCTGAAAGCATGGGACCTGTCCCCTTCAAAATAGAGAACCGTGTCCACCAGATGTTCCAGCACCTTGGGGCCGGCAATGGCGCCCTCCTTGGTGACATGACCGATCAGAAACGTGGGGATGCCCGTTTTCTTTGCCCAGTTCAAGAGTCGTGAGGATACCTCTCTCACCTGGCCCACGCTTCCCGGCGCTGAAGGGAGGGCTTCCGTGTACACGGTTTGGATGGAGTCCACCACCAGGAGGTGGGGGGCAAGGGCCTCCATCTTTTCGAAAAGCTCTTCGAGGCACGTGCCGGCGAGCACGTAGAGGCTTTCCGCACGGATGGACAGACGCTCGGCCCTCATTTTGATCTGCTGGGGCGATTCTTCACCCGAAAGGTAGAGGGTTTTGTGTCCCTCCTGAGCGAGCCTGCCCACCACTTGAAGAATGAGTGTGGACTTTCCGATGCCCGGGTCACCGCCGATCAGGACCAGAGAACCTGGAACAACGCCGCCTCCAAGGGTGCGGTCAAACTCGGTGATGTCCGTTTTGAGCCTGAGTTGCGGGTCAAGGGATATGGCGTCAATACTCTGAGGCTGGCCCATGCTGAAAACCACACCCTTAATGGCGGTCCCTTCCGGCAATTCCTCAACAAAGCTGCTCCACTGCCCGCAATCCGGGCATCGCCCCAACCACTTTGGGGTTTGGTACCCGCAGCTTTGACACAC
>Ga0209427_10003664_pt1 | contig 17947 bp, 14 predicted proteins | sample DeeMarSWOR136_30_FD_187465 | JGI IMG/M metagenome (GOLD analysis project Ga0209427, IMG submission 187465) | Marine sediment microbial communities from White Oak River estuary, North Carolina - WOR-1-36_30 (SPAdes) (version 2) | ecosystem: Environmental > Aquatic > Marine > Intertidal zone >...
GTGGTTCCGGTGAATCTATTTTCCATTAGGTTGAGCCTGTCATTGCGTGTGCGCGTGCGATCTCAAGCCAGCACATCGTTCATCACGTAGCCCATGATGACAACCCAGGTCTCTCTAACATCACTTTTGTCCGCTCCCATCATCAGATGACTGTATAGCCCATCGCGTAGAGCCAGGATCCCCCTCGACAGCGATGAAGAATCGACATCATCCCTTACGGTGCCAACCCTCTTCATCTCATCTATCAACTCCACGAGTCCTCGACCCCAGCCATCTGCGACGCCGATCAGCATCTTCCTAAGCGCCTCATTTCGGGCAGTTTCGCGAAGCAGATCAGTGTTAAGCGCTAGACTACCTAAACGCAGCTCAAGCATCTCATCGAAGAACTGGCCGGTTGAAATTGACTCAAGAGAGCCCGACTCCAGAAAATCTCGAACTACATCGGCCCTCTTTCCTCCATGATGCCTCAAAGCCTCGATGAACAGCTGCTCCTTGCTCTTGAAATACTGATATATTGCACCCTTGCTCACACCCAGGCTGTCGGCTATGTCCGCCATCCTAGTACGATAGAACCCCCTCTCAGAGAACATCTCCAGAGCCTTTTCGATTATCCTCATCCGAGCCTGTTCCTTGTATTCAGGCACAACTTTGGGCATAGAGAGTACCCATAGTATTGAAGCGAAAAGATACTTAAATAACTGACCCTCAAGTAAGATATACTGACCTTTAGGTATGTTTTTATACTAAGGGGTCATAACGAATTTTGGTGCGCCAATATGGATGAAGAACTCCTATTTCGTATTCTCTTCATAGCCATCTATGCCGCTTTCTTCGGCGTCAGAATACGTTACCGTGTAGAATCCGTAAGAAGGGAGCCCGAACAGCGCTATCAAACATACAGCGTGGCCACCAAGTTTCTGATCTTAGCAATACTCGGCTATTTCGCGTCCATCATCCTCTACATGCTGTCCAACCCATGGACGGCTTGGTCACAAATAGCACTGCCAACTTGGCTGCGTTGGCTGGGTGTACTCGGAGCAACATCCTCCATCCTGCTCGTGGCGTGGATTCACCGAGAACTGGGAAGGCAGTACTCCGCCGAGTTCGCCATCCAGAAGGAGCACACCCTCGTGACGACTGGCCCGTATGCCAGAACTCGACACCCGATGTACACAACTCTTAACGCGTTCTCAGTCTCCATGGCCTTAATGACCTCCAATCTTCTCATACTTCTCTTCGCAATCCTTGTTATCGTGCCGTTTCCATGGATCGCCAGAGCAGAGGAAGAAATGCTACTCGAAACCTTTGGCGAAGACTACCGAGAATACATGAATAGAACAGGGCGATTCTTCCCGAGAACACGGCGGATGTCCAGCTAACGCGTATGTGCATGAAGGAATAGGTAACATCCCACAGCTCCTATGCCACAACGCACGGTGCATCCACATCTGCGCGCACGAAAAATCATATTTCCTTTTCTAGAAGATCAACGATCAGGAACTCGCGCGTTCGAAGCCACTCGACTTCGACGCACGCGAGTTTGGATAGTCACAACAAGCGAGTCCCCATAAGTGCGTCCAATCATTCTTTCTTTGATTTTGGTATTCCTAGCCATCGTGGTGTTCTATTCATGTATTCAAGATAGGCGGCACCGTAATGCCCAATACACTGGGCTTCTTCAATCTTTACGAAATATGGACGAGTTACTCCGACTCCGAGTATGATGGTCAACAACAGGAAAAACCATGAAGCCGAAATGATGCTCACACCCAGAAAAAGGAAAACTTCCGTTACATACATAGGATGTCTAGAATACCGATAAATTCCTCTGGTAACCGGTTCACCCGCTGGTGTGTTGGCCCAGTCCACGAAAACGATTATGGTTCCTACTAATCCTATTAGTGTAATTGGGAGACCTACGTAGAACCATATCGTCCCTAATTTTAGCGGTAGGAAAACAGAGTATATGGCGGCTGGAAAAAGAATAAGCTTGGAGAGAGAGGCAACCAACAGCGTAGTCTTAGACTTACATGGAACACGCGCTGGACCACCAGGTGCATCTTTTTTCGTCATCAAGAGAATACAGAGAAGCGTTACCACTAGAGCGGGAACGATGAAAATCCATGCATTCCATAAGCCTAGCTCGAAATCTGGTATAATCGACAATTACTTTCCCCAAGAAACCTAATTCTACTATAAGCAGTATTAAATCTCTGCTAATTCAGATTTTTTTTAGCTTGTGGAACAACGCGCACGCGGACCTCCCTAGTGAAGAGGGAGGAGCCCACGGTTGATGCCCCAGACCGTCCCCGACAGGAACTCTACGAAGAGGAGGCCACCCACGATCAAGACGACCCTGCTCACCTTCCCATTCATGTGCCCCCCTCCGCGATGCCGCACCTGTTACGGCTCGAAATTACAGGGATAATCTGCCCCAGTAAATAATGTAAAGTTGCCTGAGGCCGCGCTCGCAACCCTGAAAGGGCCTAGTCGTCTTAATAGGTGAGTCCGTGCCCAAAGGGGAAGAGCGGGTCCTCCGAATCATAGGGCATATCCTCCTTCTGCCTCCTTACCGCGTCCATGGAAGAAGGCATCTCGAAGGGCAATTTCCCCGAGGGTGTGAAACGCCCGAAGATCACGTCGAGCACCGCAGCATCACTGGCTCCGAAGTCAGCCAGTAAACCGGCGCTCTCGTCCGCGATCTCGGGGATCACAGCCGGGCGCTCCAAGTAGATGTCCACGACGGTCGGAACCCCACACAATACGTCTAAGATGGACGCCTTTTCCTCGTCTTTGAAGTCCAGATCTCCCGAGTTGAAGTGGCGCTCGAGGAACCCCTCCCGGGGTTCAAAGGGGGCGCTGAGGCGTAAGATCGCAAAGTCGGCGTCCTCAACGCTCCCCACGACCCGCCCGTATTCTCCAGCCACATTCGGATCTAGGTTCTCAACGTAGATTTTGGGCCTGCCCCGTATGGGCAGAAACCTACCATCAGGCGTTTCAGTGTTCTTCAGCAGCACGATGGATTTCCGCTGGGCGATCTCCCCAGCCTTACAGAAAGCGTCGTTGCCGACGACCCTCTCCGCCACCTCTGGATCCACGTACGGATCGTCGAACAATCCCAACCTGAACTTGTCCCTGAGCAGACGTCGGACGGACTCATCGATCCTAGCCTCGTGGATCAGACCGCCCCTTACCAGGTTGACGACGACCTCGGGGCAGGCCTCCCCCCCGAACTGGTCCACCCCCGCGTCGATGACCTTCCTGGCGCGCTCAACAGCAGTCAGATCCTCTACCCCCCAGCACTTCGCCTCGATGAGCACCTGCCCCATCGCCTCGACCGGCGTCAGGAGGGTCCAATCCGTGCAGACGACGCCGTCGAAGCCGTACTTCCCACGCAGGAGCCCGGTAACGACGTCTTTGTTGAAGCCGAAGCCGACCTCCTCTACTGCGAGGCCAACGGGCATGCCGTAGTAGGGCATGATCTGGGCGGTACCCGCCTCGAGGGCCGCCTCGAACGGGATCAGGTGGTAGTCGAAGTTGCCCCCGGGGTAGACCTGCTCCTTCCCGTAGGAGAAGTGGGGGTCCTCGCCGTCCTTCTGAGGGCCGCCCCCAGGGAAGTGCTTCGTCATGCAGGCGACGCTCTCCGGACTGAGCGTCTCGCCCTGGAAACCCTCGATATAGGCTGAGACGATCCGGGATGAGAGCTCTGCATCCTCTCCAAAGGTGCCTTGGATCCGCGCCCAGCGGGGTTCCGTCGCCAGGTCTGCCATGGGGTGGAGCGCGACCCGGATTCCCACCGCCAGGTACTCCCGTCTGGCGATGTCACCGAACTCCCTCACGAGCGTCGGGTCACGGGTGGCAGCCAGCCCTATGGGCCCGGGCCACTGGGAGAACCCGCCTGTCAGCATGATCGACGTCAGAATGCTCTCCCCCGGGTCTTTGCTGTAGGCGTGGCGCGGGTCAGACGAAATGGTCACGGGGATGCCCAGACGGGTGCCCTCAGCCAGCCTCTGCAGCCTGTTGTACCACTCGGCCATCTGCCTCGGGGCTGCCACCGCGTACACGTTGAAGTGATTCATGAAGCGCTTAGCCAGCAGGTCGGATGTCGGGGCGGGGTTCATCGGGCTGGCCTCCTCCATCAGGCCGCCGTCCGCCTTCATCCCGATCATCGTGTGAAACATCATCCCCGCCTTCTCCTCCAGGGTCATCCGCGAAAGCAGGTCCTCGACCCGATCCTCGACGGGGAGACGGTCGTCTTCGTATGGATCCAACCGTCCATTCCCGTTCAGGTCACGGAAGGCAAAACCGTCCTCGGTGAGCATGGTGGCTCCCGGAACAAATGAGGCTGCCGCCCACTAAAAGGCTATCTGCTCCACGCGCATTCAATGATCTATTAGAAAAAACCATGTGGGCAGCATCCATGAAAGAATATACAATCCTGGAACGCTAGTCGTCATAGCTACCGCAGCGATACGCCAAACCAATAGAAACCTGATCCCCGATGACACAGTATGGAAAAGTCATTTAAGACAAAAGCGGAATAGGCGCGTAGGGGAAGGATTAAAGTGAAACCTTTTGAAGGCACTAAGCCATTTTACAGGGATTCCACTCAATGCGTCGAATCGAGGGTCGAAGATCTCCTCGGCAGGATGACGCTTGAAGAGAAGATAGGCCAAATGTGCCAGTATACAAGGTACCCAGAGAACTATGAGGAACTGGTGAGGGCTGGGAAGGTAGGCTCCCTCTTCAACGTTACAGGAGCGGAGCAGACTAACAATGTCCAAAGAATAGCGGTTGAGCAATCCCGCCTGGGCATTCCCTTGATCTTCGGCCTTGACGTGATACACGGCTACTCAACGATCTACCCCATCCCGTTGGCGATAGCCAGCAGCTGGGATCCAGAAATGGCTAAGAAGGCAGCATCGATCGCTGCGGCAGAAGCGTTTTCAGAGGGCGTATGCTGGACCTTTGCGCCGATGGTTGATATCGCCCGCGATCCGAGGTGGGGCAGAGTGGCCGAGGGTGCCGGCGAAGACCCATATCTAGGTTCAGCAATGGCAAGGGCTTTGGTTGAAGGTTACCAAGGGGAGGACTTGGCTGATCCTGACACCATTGTCGCCTGTCCGAAACATTACGTGGCTTACGGTGGCGCTGAAGGAGGAAGAGATTATAACACGGTGGAGGTCTCTGAAAGGACCTTGAGAGACGTTTATCTGCCGCCTTTCAAGGCTGCAGTCGAAGCAGGAGCGGGGACTCTGATGAGCGCCTTCAACGACTTGAACGGCGTCCCAGCGTCCGCCAACCGGTTCACCCTGACAACCATTCTACGCGAGGAGTGGGGATTCGAGGGGTTCGTCGTCAGCGACTGGAACTCGATCGGGGAACTCGTCAGCCACGGGATCGCCGGTACCCGAGCGCAGGCCGGGAAGGAGGCCGTCGAAGCCGGCGTCGACATGGACATGGAGGGCAACGTCTATCAGACGACCCTCGCACGGCTGGTCGAGGAAGGAGCGGTCTCAGAAGAAACGGTAGATGACGCCGTCAGGCGGATCCTCACGATCAAGTTCAGGATGGGCCTGTTTGACCGTCCCTATACTGACACAAGCCTCGCAACCGAAGTCGTACAGTGCAAGGAGTACATAGAAGCAACTCGCGACTTCGCGCGCCGCTCGATGGTTCTCCTCAAGAACGAAAACGGTGTCCTGCCGCTGAAGAAGGACCTCAAAATTGTGGTGGTCATAGGTCCTCTGGCGGATGAGCAAGACGCACTGCTCGGTTGCTGGCCTTGCATGGGGAAACCCGAAGACGTGGTGACCGTTCTTGAAGGCATCAAAAACAAGGTCTCTGAGGAAACCGATGTCCTCCATGCGAAGGGCTGCGATATTCAGGGTGATTCAACAGAAGGCCTCAAAGATGCAGCGGACAAGGCCGAAGTTGCCGATGTCGCCATTGTTGTCGTCGGGGAGAGCAGGGAGATGAGCGGCGAGGCGGGCTGCCGTTCCACGCTGGATCTGCCGGGGGTACAAGAGAAACTTGTCAGGGACATCTGTGATACGGGGGTGCCGGTCGTCATGGTGCTCTTGAACGGGAGGCCGATGTCGATCTCTTGGCCCGCCGAACACGTCCCCGCCATCCTAGAGGCCTGGCACCCGGGAATACAAGGAGGAAACGCGGTGGCGGATCTGCTCTTCGGGGACTTCAACCCAGTCGGTAGGCTGCCCGTGACATTTCCCCGCACAGTCGGGCAAGTCCCGATCTATTACAACCACAAGAACACGGGGAGACCTCCCACACCTCTTCTTTACACCTCCAAGTACATCGATCTGCCGTCGACCCCGCTCTTCCCCTTTGGGCATGGCCTAAGCTACACGCAGTTCGAATACAGCAATCTCAAGATATCTCCCCAGAAGATAACGCCAGATAGCGAGGTCGAGATAAGCCTGGACGTGAAGAACGTGGGTGACCGCAAAGGCGACGAGGTCGTCCAGCTGTATCTGCGCGATTTGGTCGGCAGCGTGACGAGGCCGGTGAAGGAGCTCAAAAGATTCAAGAGAACCACGCTGAAATCGGGAGAGAAGACGACTGTGAAGTTTGTGGTGGGCCCAGAACAGCTGGCCTTCGTGAACCGTGGAATGGAGAGGGTTGTGGAACCGGGAGCCTTCGAGGTCATGGTCGGGGGCTCCTCGGAGGACATCAGGCTGACCGGCGGCTTCGAAGTGACGTGAAGCGGCGCATGCGGGCGTTCTGGAGGATCGACGCGGCATTAAGCTAACAGTGATTTCTTTTTACCCTGCATCAGTTCCGAGCCAATCCGTACCCTTAGCTAATTGTTAAATAAGTAACGCTACATACCCGTTGAGGAGAGAAGTCTATGAATCAGTTCATCCGCTTTCTTGCTAGGCGGATAGCATTTCAGATTACTACATTCATCATTTTTCTGCTCGTGATTTTTGCCCTCCCACGAGTCATACCCGGAAACCCCTTGGCGGTCATCCTCAACAGGATATACCAGGAAGCCCGGGCCACGCCCGAGCTCGTGAGGACCGTCGAGAAGATGCTCATGAAGGAGTTCGGTTTCGGGAAGCCCATGCACATCCAATTTTACGAGTTTGTGGGCAGACTGCTCAAAGGCGACCTCGGGACATCCATAGCGTTCTATCCTCGGAAAGTTGCAGACTTAGTGATCGTTTACTTGCCCTGGTCTCTTGGTCTTCTGATACCGGCCACTATGGTATCCTGGATAGTGGGTAACCTCTTAGGGGCTTTAGCAGCTTACAAACGGAAGACCACCGTAGACAACGCTCTGCTGCCGGTTTTCCTGACGTTATCCCAGACGCCGTACTACTGGTTGGCCATGATCCTTCTATACGTGTTTGCAGTTACCTTCAGGATATTCCCCCTGGGGGGGGCTTACAGCCGCCTCATGTTCCCGTCTTTGACCGTGCGCTTCGTTCTTGATATGCTTCGCCATTATGTTCTACCTTTCTCCTCGATAGTCATAGCCGCCATAGGAGGATGGGCAATAGGAATGCGATCCATGGTCATATACGAACTGGGAGCGGACTACGTAAGCTACGCGGACTCGCTGGGTCTCCCAGATAGCAAAGTGCTGCGATACGTGTTCAGAAACTCGATGCTGCCCCAGGTCACGGGTCTGGCCCTGAATCTCGGCCTCATGTTGGGGGGCTCCCTCATAACGGAGCTCGTGTTCTCATATCCCGGCACGGGATACCTCATTTTCAGGGCGCTCTCCACGCTCGACTATCCCATGATCCAAGGCACGTTCATCTTCTTGATCTCGACTCTACTGATCGCGAACTTCATAGTTGACTTAATCTATGTGTATATAGATCCCAGGGTCAGAACGAGCTATGTGGGTGAATAGCTCTGATGCCTCAATTGATCAAGGACCTTCTCAGAATAAAGAAACTGGATGCAAGCTTAGCGATTTTTATCGGTATAATACTTACGAGCGTGCTCGGTTCAATGCTATATGCAACAAAACCCTTGGCCATTGTGGGTCCCGCTGAGCAGCCTCCTTCAGTAGAGTTTCCTCTGGGGACAGACAGTTGGGGCAGGGATCTGCTGGCTCTTCTTCTAGCGGGGACAAAGAACTCGCTCCGGATAGGGGTCACAGCCGCTCTGATATCGCTGACAATAGGCTTAGTCATCGGAGTGACCGCAGGGTTCAAGGGCGGGATCATCGACAGCGCCCTGATGCTTGTGACGGATGTGGTTCTGGTGTTGCCCTCCATACTGATCATGATGCTTGTGGCTGCTTACCTCAGGGAGAGGAACCCGTTCTACGTGTCCCTCATAATCGGAGCGACCGGGTGGCCCTGGGTTGCCAGGGCCATCAGATCGCAGATAATGAGCCTGAAATCTAGGGAGTTCATGTACCTGTCCAAGATGGCTGGTCTTAAAGACGTGAGGATCATAATTGAGGATCTGTTACCCAACATGGCGTCCTACATAGCCATGGCTTTCGTCCTACTCATGTCCGGCGCCATGATAGCCGAGGCGGGGCTGAGCATGATCGGTTTAGGCGTGACCAAAGGGGTATCGTTGGGCATAATCTTGTATTGGGCCCAGATACTCGAATCTGTGCGCAGAGGCATGTGGTGGTGGTTCGGCCCTCCGGGTGCAGTCTTGGTAGCCTTGGCCGCTTCTCTCCTACTCATGTCCACGGCGCTGGATGAGTACTTCAGCCCCCGACTCAAAGGAGGATGAAAAGCACGGCTCTCCTTGAAGCTCAAGCTGTCAAAGCCTACTACTCTACGCGTCAGGGCTACATCAAGGCGGTGGATAACATAGATCTCATAATAGACAAGGGCATGACATTGGGGGTAGCCGGCGAATCTGGTTGTGGCAAATCCACGCTTATGAACACCTTGATGATGAATGTGAAGCCTCCGCTGCACTTTTTGGAGGGAACGATAGTCCTAGACGGAAAGGTCATATCAAAGATGAAAATATCAGAGCTCAAGAACGATGTCTGGGGCGTTAGGATATCCCTTGTTCCACAATCGGCCCTCAACGCTCTCATGCCCACGAAGAGAATCATAGATTTCATAAAAGACGTAATCCGCCACCACACGGATGTCTCGGACTCTGAGATCGCATCCAGGGCTAGGAAGAGGTTTGAAGAGCTGAACTTGCCAGTGGACTCCCTTTCTATGTATCCTCATGAGCTCAGCGGAGGCATGAAACAGAGAGCCATAATAGCCGTGTCAACACTCCTTAATCCCAGGCTTCTGATCGTCGATGAACCCACATCCGCGCTTGATGTATCCACGCAGAAGCAGGTTCTCAAAATGCTCATGGATCTCAGGAAAACGGGTATCATCGAAAGCATGATCTTCGTAACTCACGACATAGCCATCCTCAGGCAGATAGCTGATTCGATAACCATCATGTATGCCGGCAAGATAGTGGAATCAGGCCCAACCGAAGACGTTCTCTTCAATCCGAAACATCCTTACACACTCAGCTTGACGAGCTCTGTGGTGACTCCTGAACCTGAAGTTAGGGAGAGGGGCCTCGCATCCATCCCCGGTGAACCGCCAGACCTTCTGGATCCACCCGAGGGCTGTCGCTTCTATCCTAGATGTACCAAGTCCATGAGCATCTGCAGATCCGTTGAGCCACCTCTGAAGTCCGAGGGAGCCCAGCTGGTTGCATGCCACATCGCATCCGGAGACGGCTAGGAGGGATGCCCCGTGCTCCTTGAAGTCAAGAACCTCACGAAGGTCTTCACCGTTGGGTTGTTCAAGAGGAGAGAGATAGTCGCCGTAGACGACGTGTCTTTTAACGCTGAACCAGCCGAGTTCATATCGCTCGTGGGTGAGAGCGGCTCCGGAAAGACAACCACCGCTAGAATGATACTGAAGTTGCTGCCGCCCACCTCAGGCGAGGTGATCTTTGAAGGCAAGGACGTGTTTGGCCTTAAGGGGATCGAAGAGTCCAGGTCGTACTACAAGAGTGTCCATAGTATATTCCAAGATCCGTATGCAGCTTACAACCCCCTCCACAAGATCGACAGAGTTCTAAATCAGGTCTTCAAACTGACGGGGCACTCGGGCGCCGAAAGAGACAGACTGGTCAAAGAGGCTCTCAAGGAGGTCGGGCTGAGGCACGAGGACGTCCTCGGCAAGTTTCCTCACGAACTCAGCGGAGGACAGAGACAGAGGATCATGGTGGCCCGGTGCTACATACTCAAGCCCAAGCTCATTCTGGCCGACGAACCCATCTCGATGATAGACGCCTCCACGAAGGCGAGCATACTTAGGCTTTTCTCGAAGCTCAGAGACGAGTACAAGACTTCGGTCATATTCATAACTCACGATCTGGGCCTTGCCTATTACGTGAGCGACGAGGTGCTTATAATGAGCGAAGGCTCGATCGTCGAAAAGGGCTCACCCGATGACATAATGAACCGTCCGCAACACCCTTACACTAAGAAGCTCAGAGAAGACATCCCCCTCTTCTACAGGAAATGGCCCGGGTTCTAGTCTCTAGCGATGAAGCGACTTGATTACGTGGTCTCCTAGACCCTCGAGTTCCTGGTATAACCTGAATTAAAAAATTGATAGTTAATGATTTATAGTGATTCGTATAAAATATTATTTTGCTAGTGAAAAAAATGAAGATAAAAGTAAGAACGCTAATCATAGCCGTCATATTGATGTTTCTGGTTATCCCGTTCTCTACAGTGCAAGCCCAGGAGATATCTAGAGAAGACGTCTATTTTCACTCCTCCTCTTGGGGACCTCCGGCAGGCTGGAATCCTTTGGCGGGTGACCAAAGCTGGGCATGGGGCATCATGTACCCTACGCTATACATGTACAGCGACGATCTGGATGAATGGTTGCCTTATGCTGCTGAGAGCTACGAATGGTTTGACAAGTACACGTTGCATGTGAAGATAAGGGATGAGGCGAAATGGTGGGACGGTCAGCCCGTAACTGCTGAGGACTACAAGTACTCATTGGAACTGGGCAAGAAGTATGCAACGCTGTGGTATACAAGTCTCTGGGACTACATCGAGAGCGTCGAAGCCATAGATGAAAAGACCGTGCAGATCGCTACAAGCGAGGCAAAGCTGAACTATTTCCAGATGCTCGACGTACTTCAAATCCCATTTATATTGCCCAAGCACATTTGGGTAGGCTTAGAGGCTGAATATGGAGATACTCTCCCGATCGACTTCAAGAACGACGTTCCTGAAGAGATAGTGGGAGCAGGGCCATACAAGTTGATGAGCTGGAGCGAAGGGGGCTGGTACTACGAAAGAGTGGACGATTGGTGGGGCAAGGACATCTTCGGTCTACCTGCTCCTAAGTACCTGTCTCATACAACCTACATGGATAACGTGGCTGCGGCGCTGGCCTTCGAAGAAGGCGAGCTCGACGTGATGACGCACTTCACACCGGAAATCTGGGAGATGTGGGAAGTCAAAGGACTACCAGTTAGAACCTACTATGCGAACAAGCCGTACTATAGAGGTGGCAACCTAGTACTTCTCTATCTCAATTGTGATAAAGCGCCACTGGCCAGCGCCACGCTTAGACGAGCTGTAGCCCACGCAATACCATACGACGACATGTTAAGCAAGGCATACTACAACTACAGTGTTCAAGCCGCCGCGGTGCCCATCATTCATCTAGGTCCAGCTGCACCTCTTATTGACGAGGATCTAATAGCTCAGTACGGATGGGAACTCAACCTAGACACGGCCAAGCAGATCCTAGACGATGCTGGAATAGTCGATACCAATGGCGACGGCATAAGAGAGATCGACGGAACCCCTCTTACTGGGTTCACCATACAAGTTCCCTATGGCTGGACCGACTGGATGATGATGTGCGACATGATCGCGACGAACTTGGGAGAGATAGGCATAGGCGTCGAAGTCGACTTCCCAGACTTCTCAATCTGGTGGTCTCGTCTCAGTGAGAGCGACTGGGACTTTGTGATAGGCTGGTCGGGCGCTAATGTGGGATATAGCCATCCGTGGAATGGCTTCAGATGGCTCATGGACAACAGGCAAAGCCATCCTGTCGCTAACTGGGCGAACTACGATAACCCCGATGTCATATCTCTGATAGATGCCATTCCAAAGGAGAGCGACGCCGAGGTGCTCAAGGCCATCTACACTCAACTTCAGGAGACCTGGCTCACCGATCTACCCGGCATACCTCTGTTCTACGGCGCCGTCTGGTACGAGTACTCGGAGGCAAACTGGGTCGGCTGGCCAAACGAGGAGAACGGCTTCTGGTTCGCAGACTTCTATGATGACACCTGGCCCAACAACATGCCCGTGCTCTTCACCATCGCCCATAAAGGCGAAACACCCACCGAACCGAGCTGGATTACCAACACAAAGTTCACGTCAGACAAAATATTCGCAGACTTAGCGGAGGCCCCAATCCACGGCACAGTTACGGTGACCAAAACACAAGCCGCTGAGACGGTGACGCAGACAGAAGTCGTAACGCAAACAACCACAAATGTGGTGACGGAGACGGAGACAGTGTCAACGACGAATTACACGACCCTTGCAGGCGCCGGCGTCGTCGCCCTCATCATAGGAGTCGCAGTTGGCTGGCTTTTCGCATCACGAAAAACCTGATACATACCTCCCTTTTTTTATTGTTAATCTAGATCTGTTGGAGGCGACCTCCATGAGTGAAAGGGGAGTTTTGACGATTCTCGTTTGGGGATTGCTGCTGGAGATCATATCAGTGATTTACCTCTCTTCAACGCCGTGGAAATTCGAGTTCGCCTACAGCCTCTTCCTGTTAATATTCACTTCAATAGCCCTATTAGTCGTGATTTGGCGATTAAGAGCTTCAAGAAACAGAACAAACCCAATTATCGGTGAATAGGGAACTCTTTTTCAGGATCTAAGCGGGCAAACCTGACAACAGTAGAAGATCGATAACAGCCTTCGGTTTGACGGGAAACCACATGATAAACCAGAATAACTGTGTAAGTATCAACAATGAAAGAAGCATTTTTGAAAGTCTGGAGCTGTTCATGTAATGAGACAAACCAATATACAGTCCCAGTAGAGACGCATGAAAATAGAACGGGTACACCCACCTCTTCATGACATAGGCAAATAAAACGTAAGGAAGGAAATTCACTGCGACCCATGAAAATGTAAAAAGGCCTATTCCTTGTTCTTTATTCTCGGAGATATTACGAACGATCTCCATCAGGCTTATCGGCACTACGATCCATATACTCCACCATAAGGGAGAGTAAATTCCATAGTAGGCAATAGGGTGATACTCTCGTAACCCCCCGCTGTTTGACATCTCTCTCACCGTGGTAACATGATATTCAGCCGGAGAGAAGGGGTTCAACGGGTTTATCCAATCTAAAGGTAGAACGACATCTTCCGCACTCTGATAGCTGTGACTTGTGTGATAAGAATACATGAAACTAAGATGCCCCATGGGATTATTATCGAAGACTCCGTATCCAGCGTCATAAACCCATAGACCAATCAAAAACGAAACAAATCCAATAAAGAAGACCCTCCCAATGAAGAGGGCATTCGCTCTCAGATAATTTGATTTTTTTTCATGTCTAGTGTATCTAGTCAAAACCAAAAAGATGATTATCCCTGCCACAGGCAAGACGGAGTTCAGTTTGCACAAGGACGCCAATCCAAAAAACAGGGAACCGAGATCGTGCCTTTTTCTCAGTAGTAGTATGATTCCCGCAAGAACGAACATCATCGAAGGAGCGTCAAGCATGGCGATTTGTCCGATATTGAAAGCCATTATGTCTGTTGCAAATAGTATCGCGGCCATAAAAGAAGAAGATTTCTTCTTGCAAATGATCAGCGTAATCCCGTAAACCAAAGCTATGGATATTGAACTAGCTAATATAGGAAAGATACGCCAACCTAATGGTTTGTCTCCAAACAACATCATCCCGAGCATGATGAACGCCTTTGATAATGGAGGGTGTTCATCGTTGGCGGGTTCGCCGACGAGCATTTTCCTGGCTGCCTTGACATAATATGATTCATCGAAGACGAAACCCGTATCGTAGTATGCCTCGCCAATCACGGGTTTCGGAGAGTTCACGATTGCCAATCTGCTAGAAAATATAAGCAACATCAAGATCAACGATGCGAGATCGAAGAAACCAAGCCGGCGAAGATGGGATAGTAGTTCGTCGCTTTTTGATCGAATTTGGTCTTTGGCTTTTTCAGCTGTACAAGTAACTGTTTCTAATCTAAACCTCCAAGTATTAGCTAATTCTCTCACTCCTAAATAGACGGTTATAAGCAGCACAAATCCTCCAAGGCCTAAAGTCAATTTTTCATTAATGAAATTCAGAACCGCCAAATTGGGATGGATCACCGCGGTGAGGCTGTAGGTGTAGAAGGAATAGATAGATAACCAACGTAGAAGGATGGGCGCTTGAACACCATAGACTAGATACGACGAACCCAAGACCAAACCCTGAATAAAACCGGATACGACCCAGCCAACACTCCATGTGCTCGTGAAAAGGTAGTGGGAGAAAGCGGAAAAAACCGATGTGAAAAGAACTATCATCCACTCATCAAGGCTGATACCATCCCAGAATCCTGACCCATCCACTGTCTTGAGGCCCAACATCCCTTTTGCGTCATCGGGACTCGTGAAGGCCAGAAAGCAGATTTTCAGACGCTCCTTCCGGAACGAGGACGCTCTCTTTTTGCTCAGGGTTAACAAGCGGACGACTAAAAAGACGCCTATGGGGAGAATTCGATAGATCACCTCTTCTGTCAGTGGCGAGACGCATAGCCCGAAAAATGCTAGCGGGGTGTCTTCGGGTAGAGGGGTATCAACCAACAGCATTCTATAAGATCCTTGAAGGAAATGCCCGCTCGTTGCGGCGATGTAGGTTAGACTTGAAAGGATGGGTAGGGCAAACAGGAAGTTTTTCATGTGAAAACTTACAGGCTCAGAGAAAAATCGTTGGATCACCTCATGCAAGTTGATGTTTTTCCTCCAGGATAAAGCGAGACATAGGGCGTAGAACGAGATCAAAGATATGAAAAGGTGGTTCAGGCTGACATCTAATTGGGTATTAAGTAAATTGACTGAAATCGTGTGGCTCGGGGAATACGTCGTTGAGAGTTTTTCGAATAGGAAGAGCTCTAAACCCAAGGGTATGGCAAAAAGGTATAGAGTTATAACTATGAAGATGGAAAGGAGCAATATCAGTTTTAATAGACGTGTAAAGGTTTTAACAAACTTGCCTAAATTCCCCTCCATTGTCTCATTCATCAATTTTCCTTCATACAAAATTCTTAACGATGTCTCTTTATAAAAATGCATTCTTTGAAATCTACAGTATAAAAGTAATGGCATATTCAGTAGATCCTTGTGCTGGCGCTATAAGATAAACCAACAGTGGCTCTCACATCCATAATTTTTCTTAAAATAGAATAATTTTATTACTCTCATTGTATCAAATACGCATCAAAAATGAAAATTGAACCTTTTATTTCCATAAAACGAGCGTTACTCCTATGATAATGAAAAATATTCCTGACCAGTTTGTAAGGTTCACGGGTTCTTTGAGAAATATTCTTGCGAAGATCGTTGTCCAAATATAGGATGTAGCAATAATAGGGTAAATTAAGGATAATCTGCCTTTACTTAAGGCATAGACATAGATTATTGTGGATAAAGTATAAAGAAACATTCCATAAAACAAATGATAGTTAGATAGTAAATCATAAATGCTCATTTTTAAAGTTTCAGCCCCTCGTTTGAATTCAATTTGGCCAATACTTCCCAGCAATGCTGATATAGCAGTGAGTAAAATTATTTTTAAATTCATTTGATTGATCACTAAGAAGCTTCATTCAGTTTTAATATTAAATTTTTTCCTGTTCTCGCGAACGCTCGCACAATACACGAACAACAAGATAACAAGCAATGAAATCTCAGAAATCTGAAGCTTATAATTTGACTCTTAGTACAGCTGTTGTTGTGCTGCATCATAGTAGTATAAACACTCCACAAAAAAAAAGTTAATTGTGTATATAATTATCTCCCTGTAATAACGTGAAGAATTGTTGAACTGATTTCTTTAAGTATGCCTCATCGATTAATCCAAGTGGAGTTTCAGTTTCTAAGATTCTATGGGGCACCCTGAGATTTTTGGGGTCGAATCCCTCTCTCAACTTGAACTTAAACTTATTACGAAGTATCTCAAGGCCTATCCTATCCAAATCTTCGCTATTCAAATTTATCCCGTTTATCCCCAGAGCCTTAAGGACGATCCGCTTATCATAGATCCTCCTAGAAAAGAAGCACACTACAAGGCTTGAAAGAATTTGCCTCCACGCTTCCTCATTTAATAATTTTTCTGCTGTTTTATTTGGATCCTGTGGTGTTTCTGCTGCCAACATCTCTTGGTCGAGGCTGTAGCCTGCGCTGTCTAGGTGGCTGTGTCTCGAACTAGTTAGATAGCCCACATAACACATTGGCCCGGTATGATACCCGGGCATCTCATTAGATCCGAAGGATAGGGCGAAGTCCTCTCCACCATATTTTGAGGAGGCATATTCGACCCCCTTGGCCAAGGCCTCGTAGAACTCGTTTGGTGGACGAGATATCAGCTCCACAGCTCTAACATATGTTTTATGTTCTCCCCACTCGAACTCTAATCCCAGGGTCTCCTTTTCACCAATCAAACCTTTTTCAAATGCTTCTGTAGCCCATGCCAATACCACGCCTACACTCATCGCGTCGAGACCCATGGCCTCAACAACATCCATCAACTTGAGGAAGCCTTCAATCTTGAAGATACCAAGCATAGCCCCAAGAGAGTAAATTGGCTCATAGTCGTACGAGATCATCGACGTCTTGTAGAAGTAGGGCTCTCGCTCATACGGCTCTCTTAAAGCTGCGATGTGGACGCATGCAACAGGGCAATGGGTACAAGCCACTCTTCTTCCCAGGTAGCCCTCCACCAACTTCTCACCGGAGATCTCCTCCACATCGGGAGATGAAGCCTTTTTTAGGTTCATTACGGGAAGCCCTTTCAATGCGTTCAACGGTAGCACGTTTGAGGCCGTCCCGATATCATGATACTTCTTCATCAGAGGAGACTCGACGGCCGCCTTGTAGATTTCATTATACACCTCCCTGTACCTCTTTTTTCTCTCTACCTTGATGGATTCGTGGCCCGAGACCGCCAAGGCCTTTAGCTTCTTGCTCCCAAAGACAGCTCCTAAACCGAGTCTCCCAAAATGCCGATAGGTCTCAGTTGTCACGCAGGCGTACGAAACGAGATTCTCTCCAGCCCCTGCAATCCTCATGATTGTCCTCATCCCTGCGCCACTCTCCAGTTCTCTGACAACCCTGCCCACTGTTACGGAGGTAACTATGCCCCAAATACCGGAGGCATCTCTGAAGCGGACATCCGTACCATGGACAGCCAGATAGACAGGCGTCTTGCTGGAGCCCTTAATGACTATCGCACCATAACCAGCTGACCTAATAGCAACCGCGCTTCTACCCCCCGCGTGACTCTCACCCAGATTCCCTGTGTGAGGAGACTTGAACATGGCCACAGTCTTCGACGCAAGCGGAAACAACCCGGTCAGCGGACCCACAGCGAAGATGATGGGATTATCTGGCCCCAGTGGATCGGCATTTTCAGGGCAGTTCTCCAGGAGTAGACTGATTGCTACTCCCGTCCCCCCCAGATACCTCTCAAACAAGTCCCCTCTATTCTCTACACGAAACGTTCTCCTCGACAAATCGATGAATAGAACTCTAGATGGAAGGCTCATTTCACCTTCACCTCACTCATCCTCAAGATATCATAGGGGCAGTAGTCAATACAGTACCCGCAATGGGTGCAGATGTTCGGTTTGTTCGACTCATCGTCCCAGAAAACGGCTTTTACAGGACAAGTGTCG
>Ga0209427_10003665_pt1 | contig 17945 bp, 13 predicted proteins | sample DeeMarSWOR136_30_FD_187465 | JGI IMG/M metagenome (GOLD analysis project Ga0209427, IMG submission 187465) | Marine sediment microbial communities from White Oak River estuary, North Carolina - WOR-1-36_30 (SPAdes) (version 2) | ecosystem: Environmental > Aquatic > Marine > Intertidal zone >...
CTCCTGAAAAACTATATCATGTTTGTCTCCTGGCCCTTTAGATACCATGGCAACGCCTGCGAAAAGCTCGGGGCCATCTGGCAACTCCCCCATGTGAAGGGCAAAACCCGCCTCAATATTCTGGTGATGCTCACACCACTCTTTCACGGCATCGGACCCCACCATTTCAGCCCTAAGTACACATGGCCATACTGTGGCCTAATCGTGAGCACCGATCCCGTGGCCGCAGATGCCACCGGCGCCCGGATTATCCAGGCCAAACGGAATGCCTTCTTTGGGGAAGACAGACCCATCAGCCCGCCGCCCCTTCACATCGCAGCAGCGGATACACGCTTTGGGCTCGGCAACAGCCGCACTGAACAGATCCACTTGATCAAGTTGGGTTGGGGGAAGGATATTCTAATCTAGGTCTCTGCACACTAGCTTCCTGTGAAGACGAACAATGATTGAACCATTCCTATCCATTATCTCCACATTGACTCAACCAGGAGAGGGAGAAAACACCTTCTCTATCGTGGATCCCTACGAGATACTTGACAAAGACCCCAACGACGATGCGGGTGTGGTTCAGGCCCTGAACGCTGCTTTCCTTGTCAAACTCTCAGGGGCTATGCAGTCTGTCTCAAAACGCGCAGAGCGATTTCTCGCCCATATGGCAGGCTCACCCCGATGGGCAGACGTGGCTCAGTTTTATCTTAACGGATTGGACCTTGTCAGTCAGGAAATGGAAAATGTGTGCAAACAAGACCCCGATTTTGCTGACCGTCTAAAAGGCCTCTTGGTATGGCTATCAAATCAACAAAGGACCAAAGACCCACAGGAAATGGCGGAAAAATTTTGGTCCGTCTTTTGCCCGGAAGCAAACGGCATCCTGTCAAACAAACAAGAATGCATTGAGGCCTTACGCGCCAAGCGGACCATCACCATCACTGAGCTGAACAGGAATCCGATAACCCATCCAGCCCGACAGATCCTCTTTACATCCAACGTACTGCTCACCATCTGTCCCCCTTCCACATCGATAGACGGACTTTCATACTCCCGCACACTTAAAGAAAAGCTCCGAGAGATCTGTCGTGAACCTCAGCTCTTCTTTTATGACCACCCCATACCCCTGGGTGTTGAACCGGAAGAAAACGAGGTCCTTTATGGGCTCAGAGGCTTAGACGCGGCCCTTGCGTTCGAACGCAGCCGTGGCAATATCTCAAAGGATACAAGTGCTGTCTGCGTGCTTTCGGTCTCTACGACCCACAGAGGCCTTCAGCAGGTTGCCAAGGAGTGGCTGCAGGAAGAATTTGTCCATTCAGACAGACTGAAAAACATGGAAGTCTACGTATTCACCGAATCAGATACACAGCGCCTCATTGACGAAATTTTTGCCCCAGCAGCCGCCCACTACTTTGATCTCAAAGATGAGAAAGAATCTTTTGGCGTTTTCGGTGTGGATGGTGAGTATGGCAGGCACTACAGTTTTCTCAGGGCAATGGCCCCCTTCTGGAAGATCTTTATCCAACCGGAAATAGAGGCCACGTTTAAGATAGACCTGGACCAGGTTTTTCCACAAAAGGAGCTCGTTGAGCAGACGGGCGCATCCGCGCTTGAACATTTCAGGACGCCCCTCTGGGGGGCACATGGTTTGGATGCCAGCGGGCAACCCGTGGAACTGGGCATGATCGCCGGCGCCCTCGTGAACCAGAAGGACATGGGCCAGTCCCTGTTTACCCCGGATGTCCCCTTTCCGAACCGAGCTCCATATCGGGACGAATACATTTTCTTCAGCACATTGCCCCAAGCCCTTTCCACAGAAGGGGAAATGATGACACGCTATAACACGAACGAATTGGACGGTAAAAGAACGTGCATTCAACGGATCCATGTCACGGGCGGAACAACCGGGATCCTGGTTGATAGCCTCCGCCTTTATCGTCCATTTACCCCATCGTTCATAGGCCGGGCAGAGGACCAGGCATATATCCTCTCTGTCCTCCTCCATCCAGGGACAAAGGTTGCTTATGCCCATAAGGATGGGCTTATCATGCGGCACGACAAAGAAGCATTTGCTCAGGAAGCCATACAATCTGCTCATGTGGGCAAACTTGTGGCTGATTATGTTCGCATCCTTTACTTTTCCGCTTACGCCAAGGCGCTTGACCATGATTTGCGAAAACTCAAAGAGATCATTGACCCGTTCACAGGATGTTTTGTATCCAAAATTCCAACAACGGTTGTCTACCTTCGGTTCGCTCTCAAGGCCGCATCCTTCTTTGACGGTGCTGAAAAAGAACAAGGAGTTGAGTTCGTTCAGACGGGTGCAAAGCGTATCATGGACGCTCTCAAGTTTGTAAGGGGAGGCCCCAGCAAATTGAAGCAGCAGTATGAAAAGGAACGCCTCGCTTGGGACCTCTATTATGACACCCTCTCAGCCGTTGAAGAAGGGTTAAAACAGGGAGAAGCTTTTGCGCGAGAACTAAAGGCCAAGGCGGAGTCAATCCTTAATGATTGTGCGATCCGCTCTGAATAGCAAGAAAGGGGGATTAAATGCCACATTTCGTTCTTGAATACTCAGACAATATTCTGGAAGAGGTGGACCATAAAGACTTCTTTAAAAAACTCCATACCTTGCTCGTTGAAAACGGCCCGTTCAATATTTCTGACATCAAAAGCCGTGCAATCTGTCACCAGCAGTTCTGTGTGGCAGATGGTCAAGAATCGAATGCCTTTGTCCACTTGACCCTCTCGATTTTCAAGGGTAGGGATTTAGGCCTTCGGCAAGCGGTGGGTGAAAAAATATTGGCTTTTCTTAAAGAGGAGTTTCCGGGCTCTTTCCAGAAACTGAACTGCAGCTATACGGTGGAAATCAGGGAAATGGACAAGGAAACCTACTTTAAAGTAATGAGTGGGGAGTTGTAACTCACCCCATTTTTTTCAGCCGCTCTTCATCCTCCTTCTTGTGGTCCTCATCGTCCGTATCTCTTATGGGAAGCTCCAGGAGCTCGCTGTACGCCGCCTCAGCCAGGTCCTTTCTTCCCATCTTTTTATAGGTAATCGCCAATTCCAGATGATGATTAATGCCACCCCCCATATAGTTCGAATTGAACTGCCCTTTTGCGCGTAGAGTATGTGTAAGAGGAATAGAAGGGATCAAGCAGTAATTGTCAGCGTGTGCCGTTGAATACGGATGCCCTTGACTCAGGATCGGCAATTCCCCTATTCTTCCAAACGAACATAAGCAAGTACAAGATAAACCTGGACAATCCACAAAACATTCCCAAATAGAGGGTGACAACCATGACAAAGCTCAAGCTTTTGCGCCTCAAAAATGCGATGATCCTTGCCAACTTTATATCTAATGTGATCGGTGTATCCGTGGTCCTTTTCTTGGCCCATCGGATCGATCCCATAGGGTATCCAGAAATCGCTGATTTGGCTCACCGTACCAATATGATCTTTGTCCCCATCGCTTTTTTGCTACCCATTATCATAACACTCATCTACGAGAAGCCCATTCGGCGTTACCTGAACTTGAATTACCGTAGAGAGCCAGTTTCAGAGGCGTTTACAACCCGTGTACATCAGAGATTGCTCAATGAACCTTTCTTTCTCATCGCCGTTGATTTGCTCATTTGGTTTGTCGCTGCACTACTTTACCCTGCCCTTTTTTGGAGGTTTGGCGCTGATAGGGCCACGATCCACGGTGCTTTTTTCTTGAATCTTCACACGGGCTTGATCACCTCCACTGTAGCCTTCTTTGTGTTTGAGCATGTCCTCCAAAAGAGAGTGGTGCCCGACTTCTTTCCAAATGGGGGCCTGTATATGACACCCAGAACCATACGGATTCGCATTCGCACGAGACTCATCGCCCTCCTTTTTGCCTGTAACCTGGTCCCCTTTATTGCCTTTCTGACTCTACTTCAAGGGTCATACTATTCTGATCTTGATCCCCCACTCCTATTAGAACAACTGCGATCCGGTATCATGGCAAACGCCTTGATTTTCATGGCTGTTGGCATATGGCTCACCATGTTGGTCAGCAGCAACTTGACAAGACCTTTGCAGGAAATCATCCGAGTGCTAAGAGGCGTGCGAAATGGGGACTTTGACAAGACAGTTCGGGTAACTTCCAATGATGAAATCGGGTATACAGGGGACGTGATTAACGAAATGAATCAAGGGCTTAAGGAGCGAGATTTTATCAAGGAGACGTTCGGCAAATACGTGGCACGGGAAGTTCGGGATGAGGTCCTCTCTGGCCGGATTCCTCTGGATGGCGAGATGAAAGAAGTGACGATTTTGTTTGCCGACTTGCGTGATTTCACGCCCATGACAGAATCCCACGATCCGAAGCTTGTAGTCAAAATTATGAACAGCTACTTCAAAGAGATGGCCGACGCGATCCAGCAAGAGGGCGGCTTGGTCCTCCAATTTCTTGGTGACGAGATCTATGCTGTATTTGGTGCACCCATCTCTCGAACCGACCACCCTGACAGGGCATGCAGGGCGGGAGTTGCCATGAGCCAAAGACTCATTGAACTCAACAAAGGATTTGCGACTCATGGATGGCCGTCCCTGCGACACGGCATTGGCATCCACACGGGTGAGGCCATAGCCGCCAACATGGGCAGTCCCGACCGGCTCTCTTACCTCCTTGTGGGCGACACGGTCAATCTGGCCTCGCGGCTTCAGGATCTAACCAAGGATATGGGAGAGGAAATCATTATTAGCAAAGCAACCCGTTCGCGTTTGGGAGAGGGTATCCCATTGAAAGAGTTGCCGGCAACAAGAGTCAAGGGAAAGAGCCAGCCCGTGGAAATCTATGCTCTCGCCTGATTTCATTGGTATGGGCCATCATCATCTAAGCATCTCTTAACACTAAAGGAAGGCAAATAAACCTTGACTCTGCTCATAATCTACTTACGTTATCATGACATTTCAAATGCTCAATGTGCCATATCGCTAATGGACGGTTTACCATCATCTGCCGAGGAGACTTTATGAAAACAAAAGGGAACGTCTCTAACGTGGCGCGCATCCTCATAACCGCTGCGGCATTTGTCGTCATTGTTGCCGGTATGCGTGCCTCCAGTCCGATTCTGGTACCTTTTCTCCTGTCTGCGTTTGTCGCCATCATCTGTGCCCCGCCTCTCTTCTGGATGCAACGCAGGGGCGTTCCCAACACCGTGGCCGTTTTGTCCATCCTCATAGGAATAATCGCACTGGGTCTGCTTCTTGCCGCATTCATTGGGACTTCAGTAAACGATTTCTCCAAGGCATTGCCAGTCTATGAAAAACGCTTGGTAGAGATGAGAGGCGCATTCACATCCTGGCTAGGCAGTCTAGGTCTGGAAATCCCCAGCCAAGTGTTGACCGAATATTTTGACCCGGGCAAAGCCATGAAGATGGCTGCCAGTACGCTTTCAGGCTTGAGTGGATTGCTTACAAATGTCTTCCTGATCATGCTGACTGTCATCTTCATTTTGCTCGAAGCGTCGGGTTTGCCCCAAAAACTGCGCAAAGCACTAGGCGACCCCCAGGAATCGCTGGGCCAGTTCAGGAATTTCACTGAAAGCGTCAATCGTTATTTAGCCTTGAAAACCCTGTTCAGCCTGGCAACAGGTGTTACTATTGCGATCTGGCTGGCCGTTCTTGGTGTGGATTTCCCATTACTTTGGGGTCTGGTAGCCTTTCTGCTCAACTATGTGCCAAATATAGGTTCTATTATAGCCGCTATCCCGGCCATTCTCTTGGCACTGCTACAGCTTGGATGGGGCTCTGCAGTCTTAACTTCCCTTGGATATGTGGTCGCTAACGTCGTCTACGGCAGTATCCTCGAGCCTAAGTTCATGGGACGCAGGCTGGGCTTGTCCACACTGGTCGTGTTCCTCTCTCTGGTCTTCTGGGGATGGGTTTTGGGACCTGTGGGCATGGTCCTCTCAGTGCCCCTCACCATGATCGTCAAGATTGCTATGGAGAGCAGTGAGGACACAAAATGGATCGCTGTCCTGTTGGGATAACAAGCCCTCACCATTTCTGAGCCCTTTGCCCGAATGATGTGTTCAGCATATTGAAAACTCTCAACAAGGAGGAAAAACAATGAAAAAACCCACGAAAACGACTTGCCTTTGGGTGTTAGCGGGCCTGCTCGCAATGACATGGATGGCGGGTCAGGCGGTAGCCGCTGAGACCGCCAAACCCAATATCCTTGTCATCTGGGGCGACGACATCGGCCAGTCGAACATCAGCGCTTACACGCGCGGTATGATGGGCTATAAGACCCCGAACATCGACCGTATCGCCGACGAGGGTATGCTGTTTACCGACTATTACGGCGAGCAGAGTTGCACGGCCGGCCGGTCATCCTTTATCACCGGACAGAGCGTGTTTCGTACGGGCCTGTCCAAAGTTGGCCTGCCTGGCGCCGAGTTGGGATTGAAAGAGGAAGACCCGACCATCGCCGCCATGCTCAAGGCCCAGGGTTATGCCACCGGCCAGTTCGGCAAGAACCACCTGGGCGACCGCGATGAGCACCTTCCCACCAACCACGGTTTCGACGAGTTCTTTGGTAACCTCTACCACCTGAACGCCGAGGAGGAGCCGGAGAACGAGGACTACCCGGGCGATATGAAGCTGGCCGATGGCTCGACTTTCCGACAGAAGTTCGGCCCACGAGGTGTGATCCATTCCAAGGCTGGCGGCAAGATCGAGGACACGGGTCCCTTGACCAAGAAGCGCATGGAGACGGTGGACGATGAGACCGTTGCTGCTGCTATCGATTTCATCGAGCGCCAGCATAAGGACGGCAAACCTTGGTTCGTGTGGTGGAGCGGCACCCGCATGCACTTCCGCACTCATGTCAAGCCAGAACTCCGGGGCATTTCCGGGCAGGATGAATATTCCGACGGCATGGTCGAGCACGACATGCACATCGGCAAGTTTCTAGATAAGCTTGACGAGATGGGCATCGCCGACAATACCATCGTCTTTTACTCCACGGACAACGGCCCCCACTACAACACGTGGCCGGACGCCGCTGCGACGCCTTTCCGGGGCGAAAAAAACACCAACTGGGAAGGCGGCTGGCGGGTGCCTGCCATGGTCCGCTGGCCCGGCAAGATCAAGCCTGGCTCGGTTACCAACGAGATCGTGCATCACATGGACTGGATGCCCACCTTCCTGGCCGCCGCCGGTGAGACGAATATCAAGGAAAAACTCAAGAAAGGCGGTTTTCAGGCTATCGGCCGGAGCTACAAGGTGCACCTGGATGGTTACAATATCCTGCCCCTCCTGACGGGTGAAACCGACAAGAGCCCGCGCGAGGAGATTTTCTACTTCTCTGACGACGGTGACCTGACCGCCCTCCGATATGCCGACTGGAAGCTGATCTTCATGGAGCAGAAGTCAGCGGGCACCTTCCGCGTGTGGATGGAGCCGTTTGTGCCGCTGCGGGTGCCGCTTATCTTCAACCTGCGCCGCGATCCCTACGAGCGCGCGTCGATCACTTCCAACAGCTATTTCGAGTGGTTGATCGATCGTGCTTACCTGCTCGTTCCGGCCCAAGCATACGTAGGGAAATTCCTCGGTACCTTCAAGGAATTCCCGCCGCGCCAGAAGGCGGCCAGCTTCAGCCTTGACCAGGTCATGGAGAAGTTGAAAACCCACGGAGGAAGCCAGTAAGAGTGTTCAAATTCTCTGCGAAATCCCAGGTTTCGGTGGCGGACGAAGGGTCGGGCTAGCCGGAATGGCAGATCATTTTCGCCCTCAATATGCAGTCTAAATAAATGGAGGTTTCCGATGATTCGGACTCGAAAGAACAAGACCCGCTTCAATCTTGTATTGGTGCTTCTTATATGGCTTGCAGGCTGCGCCAGCTTCCACACCACCCGGCAGACGGATCCACTCCCCTCGTGGAACGATGGTCCGGCCAAGGCCACCATTATTGATTTTGTCCAGCGAGTCACCACCCAGGGAAGTTCGGATTTTGTTCCGGAGCCGGAGCGCATCGCCGTCTTTGACAACGACGGCACCTTGTGGATTGAGCAGCCCATGTACGCCCAGCTGGCCTTTGCCATGGACCGGATAAAGGCTTTGGCCCCGTACCACCCGGAATGGAAGACGACTCAACCTTTCAAGGCCGTACTGGAAAATGATGTCAAGGCCCTTGCTGTCTCAGGAGAAAAGGGGCTTATCCAACTTGTCATGGCGAGTCACGCCGGCATGACCACGGATGCGTTTGCGCAAATCGTCACGGATTGGCTGGGCACGGCAAAACATCCCAGATTCAAGCGAGCGTATACCGAACTTGTGTACCAGCCCATGCTGGAACTGCTGCAATACTTGCGGGACAACGGGTTCAAGATCTTTATCGTCTCCGGCGGTGGCATCGAGTTCATGCGTCCTTTTACTGAAAACGTTTACGGTATCCCGCCCGAGCAGGTCATCGGCAGCTCAATCAAGACGAAGTTTGAAATCCGCGACGGAAAGCCGGTGCTGGTGCGCCTGCCTGAGCTCAATTTCATCGATGACAAGGCGGGCAAGCCGGTTGGCATCAACCAGCACATCGGCCGCCGGCCCATAGCCGCGTTCGGCAATTCGGATGGTGATCTGCAGATGCTACAGTGGGCCACAGCAGGCAAAGGGGAACGGTTCGGTCTCATTGTTCGCCATACGGATGCAGAACGCGAGTGGGCTTACGACCGGCAATCGCATGTGGGTCGCCTCGACAAGGCCCTTGATGAGGCCGCTCAGCATGGCTGGACCGTTGTGGATATGAAAACGGATTGGAAGGTGATTTACCCCTTTGAAAAGCGTTAAGCGTGGGGTCCGGTAAAGTAAACCTCTCCGGCCAAAGGTTGGAGCTTCTGGTTCCTTAATTCGTCGCAAATGGAAGGATAAGACCACCAACTTGAATGTCGATTGCTGAACCCTAAACTGTCATGCCCGCGAAAGCGGGCATCCAGGCTTCTATGTTTTTGAGGTGTTATCTGGATTCCCGCCTGCGCGGGAATGACAAAGGATGCCATTCATCCCGGTCCAAAGGACGGGGCATTCTGGTATGTTTTCGCTGAATGGACGGAAAGCATGACGGTGAATAAACAAACTCAATTTAGAAAGGAGGATAAATCATGAAAAAATGGATCCTCATAGGCGCTTGTGCCGTCGTGGTCATCATTGTTGTAATTGTAGTTTTGGGACTCTCGAATCTGGGTCCCATCATCAAGAATGCGGTCAATACCTACGGTCCTAGGATCACAAAGACAGAGGTAAGAGTTGGGGACGTGGACATTTCCATACTCTCCGCCGAAGCCAAACTCAAGGATTTCTTTTTGGGGAATCCGAAAGGATTCAAGTCGCCCCAAGCCATGAAGGTGGGATCCATCTATGCCGATGTGAATGAGAAATCCCTGACGGGTGACACGATTATCATTGAAAAGATCGAGGTGGTTCGCCCTCACATCACCTATGAGAGGGCGGGCCGAGCAGACAACTTCCAGGCCATCCTAAATAACGTGAAAGGGAGCGCGAGGAAGTCTGCGCCCTCAAAAAAAGAACCTACGAAACCAGAGAAAGAGGGTGAGGGCAAAAAACTCGTTATCAACAATTTCATCCTGAGACAAGGAAAGGTAAACTTGGCTGTGTCCACGGCTCTCGGGGGCAAGACCATCACCGCGGATCTGCCTGATATTCACCTCAAGGACATAGGCAAGGAAAAAGGAGGTGCAACTCCTGAAGAGGTTTTTGAAAAGGTCTTCGCAGAATTGCATAAGCAGATCACTTCCCCAGCCGTCACCGATATGCTGAACAAGGAACTCAAAGCAAGGGGTACGAACCTCGATGCCTTGAGCGGAGGAGCGGGTAAGCAACTTGAGGCTATCAAGGCGGGTGACAAAGAGGGAGCAGGGTCGGTCACTGAAAAAGTCAAGGGATTGTTCGGCAAATAAGGAGGGGGTCGCTGTTTAGAATCCCCCTGCCCCCTTCACCTGACGGGCAGGTCCAAGTCCCCCTTTCTAAAAGGGGAGCAAGGGGGATTTTGGTCCACAGGATGGATTTGGGGATGGTCTAGGCATTACTCTATCAATTTGAATGGCTCATAGGCGTGGGGGAAGTAAGGCCTTTCGATTTTGCCCAAACGGTGTCCTCTCAAAACGGATCGATCCATGTAATTCAGAATGTTGAGCATCAACTCTTTACCCCGGACGAGCCCCAAACACCCTTTCGCCACGCTCAACTCATCAAAGGTATCCACATCATCGCGACGTACATTCGGCCCAACGAGGGTCAGTGGGGACGTCTCACCGGAATGAATGAGCGAGGATTCGCTGGGCGTGGAGTGGTCTGAAGTGACTGCAACAAACAGGTCATCTCTGTTTTCCACCGCTTTCACAAGTTCATCTAGGCCACGGTCAAGGGCTACTATGGCCTCTTTCTTACTCTGAGCATCTCCTTTATGGGCGGCTTCATCAGGCACTTTGGAATGCACATGCACAAAATTGTGTGCATTATCTTCAAGGGCCATACGGATGCGTTCCCTCAAGTCTCTGCCCGGATCTTCGCTATCTCTCACCCGGACATATTCAAGGCCCAGTTCGTGGGCGAGACCTCCATATATGGATACGGACCCTATAAGCATGCCCGAGAGACCCCACTTCTCTTCAAAGGGCTCCTGAGAGATTCGTCGACCGCAGCGTTGCGTGACCAGGAAATTGGGGATGGAAAGATTTCGCTTGCGTCTCGCTCGGTTCAGCTCATGATCCTCAAGAACGCTGTGGCAATGGGACAAGTAAGTATTCAAGGCCTTGGCCGTTCTTCCTGCTGGGGCAGGTTCGGGGCTTTTGAATAAAGGGAAGATGCGCGCCAGCGGCCGGCCAAGAACCATGGGATCAGAATCAGATATATAGGGGGAGGCTTGCCCCTTCAGAACGAGAATAGCGTCATTGCGACGGGTCTGCTGAAGCCGGAATCGGATTTGGTGGGCCTTGTATGGCGTCAGTGCCGTGTACAACTCGCCCAACTCTTGGGCCTCCCCTTCAATCCCATCGCGCTTGACTGTAAGGATCGGCACATTCCCTTCCCAACGCACACCGCAGAGATGGGCCAGGCAGAGCACGTCACTATCCTCAAACTCCACCCCCTCCCCTACGGCTTCCAAAAGTCCCCGACCAGGAAAGCCCTGAAGATCGTAACCGAACATGAGGAAATGGGCCGTCTCGCTGGGCAGACACTGGCCCGTTAACCCCGCATGATAAAGACCGTTACTCCCTAACTGCGCAAGGCGATTTAAATTAGGCGTAGCCGCGACCTGAAGTGGGGTCCTGTGATCTAGGATCTTATATGATCGATCGCCAATTCCGTCCAGAAGAACGAGGATGGTCTTCATAGAAAAAATCCCCTTTTCTATCCCATTTTACGTAGGCGCTTTCTCCTATGTTATAGCTTTCCTCCAAACCCTGTTTTACTGCCCGTCCTCTTGCAAATAATCCTCTATTACCCTCTTGGTTCGAAGCAGCCCTTCAACTTCCTTTATCTCTATGACCCACCAATCACAGCCGATATCTTGCAGCAGCGCAAGACGATCCCTGATATCTTCAAGTTTCTCTGGCGGCCTGTGTCCAAAACCAGAGACCTCCTCGTGATAGACATGGGCGCTAAATACTCGGTCTGAGTGAGGCGTGACAAAATCCTCAATGGCATAATGCTGACTGCGTACCGCCTCGCACGCGTAGGCATGGCCTATGTCAAAGGTGACCCCGGCGCCACTCTTACGAATCAACTTTTCAAATAGGTTGGGTCTGCTCGTCCAACCCCAGGCCAAATTCTCCAGGCAGATCGTTACCCTATGGCCCAAAGCAAATTGCACCAGACGTCCCAGATTATCTATGGTCTCGTCCCATGCGAGGGGTTCTGTGGAATCCCGGCCAAGGCCTATGTGGATGGACAGATACCTACCTTCAGCTTTTGAGACGAGATGTATGATCCGGCGGAAAAGACTCTCAGCCGCCTTCGCCTCCTCTGGGTCATGATGACCCAGGTCTATCTGGTAGAAGGGACAGTGATAACGCACTTCAAGGGGCGCTAGAGCGGATAGGCCCGCCACCCACTTTGATTCCTCAATGGGCGTCTCAGGCAGCCTCTCCAGGTCAAAAGACCATTCAATACCAGAAAATCCCTGTTCAATAGCGAACCCTTTCAGTTCATCCAGATCAGAGAATATGTTGCCAACGACCAACTTCGGGCCCATAGGTTTTCAACCCCAATGACCTTTGAGAATCTGAGCGGCAAGCTCAAGATGATCCGGAACATGCCCTTTCGCATAAGATTCAAGGACTTTTGTTGTACATGGCAGAGCAAATTCTTCCAGGTATCTCTTGATCTGCACTGCAGAAATACTTGGATTACCATCCAATTGCCGGTAGTTACCGGACAAGACGCACTCCAGCTGTTCTTTTCCTTCCGGCCAATCGAATCCGAGGATTTCTGCAATACGATCCCCCGCTGCAATGTGACGTAAAGGAAGAACCAATTGCACACCAAATTTTCTTGCCAGACCTTGATAAAGGTCTAATGCTTCCGGAATCTGATTGACTTTAGTATCCCCATTATGACGCTCCCGTTCCCCAGATATAATCGGCACATGACCAAGCATACGGGCAAGCGGGATACGCACGCTGTGTAGGTAAAGATGGCAGCCCAGACAAGGCACATAAAATCCGTATCTTGCCACAAGCTCGCTAATAAAACGACCGTTAAGTGCCTGCCAAAAGCCAGGAGACCCTAGGACCAGAAGATCGTGTATCCGAACCTGCGGAAGACATCTCGACAAACGCTTAACGGCATCATCCACTGTTGACCATGACCCATACTCGGTTCCTGTATAGGCATAGGTAGGCAATAGATCCGTGATGGACTCCTCTTCGGCACCCCTTACAGCAGCAGCCACACTGTCACGTCCTGCGACTTCAACAATGGCTAGCTGAGACATGGCTCTATATTCATGAATTTTTTTCGTGGGCAAGAGCCAGTCCGGAAAATTGATCACGCTCTCCGGTTTGTTGAGATAGAGCTCTTTTCCTTTCAAATCGAAGCCTGACATACGGGCACCTTTATAAGTGAAGCTCCCCTTCCTGCCTTGGCGCGGGGCATTTGTGGCGCCCGTCCTCCGCAGTAGCACAGCTACGGAGGATGGAGAGGACGGGCTGCAGAAGATGGAAAGCCAAGTGGAGCGACGCCGACACCACACAGCTTTGACCAAGGCAAACTGTTGCAAAAGAAGTCGTGCTAGATTAAGGCAACGTGGTTGCCATGTCAATATGCCGGCTTGCCGAGCCCAGCTCAAAACCGCACCCGAGGAACGGTCTTGACAGACTCGGGCCTCTGCGTGTATAAGCCATTAAAATGACACGTGATTCCACTAATTCAAACCCCCATACCTGGGAAACCGAGGCTTGCTTGAGGTCTTATGAGGGTTTGCATCAAGGGAAGGGAAATTTCCATGTTTGAAAAAAAGAGTTATCTGTACATCTTCTTGGGTGTATTCGTTCTGATTGGGCTTTACATCACAAGCCTTTACAGCTTCCTTCTCTTTCATAGCCTTGCTGAGATATTCAGCATCGTTGTGGCTTGCGGCATTTTCATGCTTGCTTGGAATTCCCGTCATTTATTGGATAACAATTATCTCCTCTTTATCGGTATCGCATATCTCTTCATTGGTGGCCTAGATCTCATCCACACCCTTGCCTACAAAGGGATGGGTGTCTTTCATGGATATAACGCAAATCTACCCACCCAACTCTGGATTGCAGCTCGATATATGGAAAGCATCTCTCTCCTTAGCGCTTCCTTTTTTGTTGGCCGTCGTCTTAGAAAGAATAACGTATTTGTCGGCTACGCTTTAGTAACCGCTCTTTTGTTGGGATCTATTTTCCATTGGAATCTCTTTCCCGCCTGTTTTATTGAGGATGTGGGCCTCACCCCTTTTAAAAAGTTCAGTGAGTACATGATCTCACTCGTTTTGATGGCCTCCATTGTCATGTTGTGGAAAAAGCGCTCAGAGTTTGATACAGATGTTTTAAGATTGCTTATTGCATCCATCCTGTTGACCATAGCCTCCGAGTTGGCTTTCACCCTTTATATTCATGTCTATGGTTTTTCCAATCTGGTAGGACACTTTCTCAAAATCATCTCTTATTATCTCATATACAGAGCCATCATCGAGACGGGTTTGGCGAGGCCCTACACCTTGCTCTTTCGGAACCTTAAGAGAAGTGAAGTGGCACTTCGAGAGAGTGAAGAGAGGTATCGCCGACTGGTTGAACTCTCCTTTGACGCCATCGGGATTCACTCAGGGGGGCAAATTGTCTTTGTCAATCCAACCGCAGCAAGACTCTTGGGGGCAACGAAACCTGAACAGATCCTGGGGAAACCGTTCCTTGATTTGGTTCATTCCGATTGCCGGGCCGCTGTCTCAGACAGAGTCCGGCAGGTTCTGGAAGAGGGTGAATCCGTCCCTCCTGTTGAAGAAAAATTGACTCGGCTTGACGGGGTGCCCATTGATGTGGAAGCACTGAGCCTTCCCATCATCTATCAAGATCAACCAGCCGTGCAAGTCGTCTTTCGAGACATCACAGAGCGCAAGAAAACAGAGGCTCAAATCATCCGCGCCAAGCGGGAATGGGAGCTGACCTTCGACGCCGTACCCGATCTCATTATGATACTTGACAAGAACCACCGAATCCTAAGAGCCAACAGGGCGACGGCGGACAGATTGGGTGTAAAAGTCGATGAACTTGCTGGCCTCAACTGCTACCATGCTTTCCACGGAACCGGGGAACCACCAGAGTTCTGCCCCCACAGACATTTATTGGCGGACGGACTTGAGCATGCCGCTGAGGTGCATGAGGACCGTATAGGGGGTGATTTCCTTGTGTCTGTTTCTCCCCTCCGTGATTCGGACGGGACCATAATCGGAAGTGTCCATGTGGCTCGCGATATCACTGAACGCAAGCAGGCGGAGGAAGCTTTGCGAGCCAGCGAGCGATTAAGTCGTTCCACCTTGAACTCGCTCTCAGCGCATATCGCCATCTTAGATAACGAAGGGGAGATTATCCAGGTGAACGACGCGTGGCACCAATTTGCTCGGGAGAACGGTTTGGGAGCTAGTCTCATTGGAGTGAATTACCTCTCAGTATGTGACCGTGCTACGGGTCAGTGGAGTGAAAAAGCAACCCTGGCATCCGCCGGTATCCGTTCGGTCATTGCGGGAGAACAAGATTCTTTTTCATTGGAGTATCCTTGCCACTCTCCTGACGAGAAGCGTTGGTTTCACATGCGGGTCTCAAGATTTGCAGGGCCGCCTCCGGTCAGGGTGGTCGTTGCCCACGAAAATATCACAGAACAGAAGCTGGCTGAAGAGGCGTTACAAAGGGCCCATGACGGCCTTGAAAGGCGGGTAAAGGAACGTACTGCCGATCTGGGGCGTGTCTCTGCTCAGCTTCTCAGCGTGCAAGAAGACGAAAGGAAGAGAATCGCCCGGGAACTGCATGATAGCGTCGGACAGTCGCTGGCAGCCATGAAATTTAAGGTGGAAAATACCATCGACCAAGTGCGTCAAGGTCATCCAGAAACGAGCATTGAATCCTTGGAAGCCCTGGTCTCTTTACTCCAACAGCTCTCTGACGAGGTCCGACGGATTCACACAGACCTGCGCCCCTCTCTTCTGGATGATCTAGGTATCGTGCTGACCATCTCCTGGTTTTGCCGTGAATTCGAAAGCCTCTATACAGATATCCGGGTGGAGAAAACGATTAACATTGAGGAGGAAGAGGTCCCTGACCGCTTCAAGATCGTCATTTTTAGAGTATTGCAGGAAGCCCTAAACAATATTGCAAAACATAGTAAAGCGAAACTTGCCCATGTTTCCTTAAGGGGCAAAAATGGAAATATTGAATTGCTTGTGAAAGACGAGGGGCAAGGCTTCGATGTGGAGGAGCAAAGCTCAGAGAAAGGTTTCAGTAGGGGATTTGGGCTTACCAGCATGAAGGAACGAACCGAACTCTCCGGGGGCGCCTTTTCAGTGGAATCCAGCATGGGCAAGGGAACCACCATCCGGGCACGCTGGCCCATCAAAGAAGAAATTACATGATGGTCAGTATCAATGGGGTGAGTCATTTCTTTCTTCACGTGTTTCATGGAAAAGGTCATTGACGATAAAGGTAAGCTTTGGTAGATCGGAAATAATTCCCAGGAGAGAAGCACATCAAGAAGGAAAAGAACCGATCCATAAAAATCTTGTGAAAACTTCACATGGCCAAATCACGTGTTATGTTTGGAGAAAACTACATCCGTGTGGCTATAGTGCAAAGTGGACCCTAGAGCCTATTAAGGACTTGATGGGAAAAATAATCGCAGATTAGATCGAATCCACCACCCGAAATTGAGCGGCGAAACATGGGGCAGTTCTTTTACAGAAGCTTCGCGGTCTTACTTCTCGCACACCTGGTCCTCATTCTCTCCAGTTTTTCGGACGGGTTTTGCGAAGAAAACCTTAGACCTCGGCATGAGTATGGATTGAGCCTCCTTGGAGGTGGCAACCAGGAAGATGGCCTTGATATTCGCTACTATGCAGCCTACCCCAGGTGGGGCTGGACCTTTCTTGAGCGTCATGAATTTGAATTGGAGGGCAATCTTGGCCACTACCGTTTCGACGCCACTGATATGACCTCCTTTGGTCTTCAGGGACTGTTCACCTATGAGTTTTACCGGTTCAAACGCGGAAAGGCCTTCATAGCGGCTGGAGGAGGCCTAATCTATCTTGACTTGGACGAACGCCCTCGGGTAGGTGATTCTTCAGCTGTAGCCTTGGGGCAGGCGGGATTCGGCCTCAAGTTTGGCGTGGGCAGCAAGAAGGCCCTGCGGTTAGAGTACCGTTGGCAGCACGTTTCGGACCCCTTTGATATCGACGACCACGGGTGGAATTACCACTGTTTCGTGTTGGGGATTTCCTGGTTCAGGTATTAGCTAGGCTCCATTACACCTCAGGGAAAATCCCTGGGGCTTTTGCTGCATATCTCCAACTACAGACAAAGAAAGTCTTCCACATCATAAAGGCGTTGCCAACGATGACTGTTTTTACAAGAATACATCTGACCTGGACCAGAGAGCCAGGTTTTTGACCTCAAAATATAAGGCCGATGAAAGCTTGCAATTGAGGAATAAAGGTTTAGTTTTATTAAATTACGTTGACACAGCGATGAAATAACACTGGAAGAAAGGAGAGTTAGAATGAAGAGAGCAAGTGTAGTAATTGTTTTGGTCCTGGCGTTGGGCCTTATGTCCGCATGCGCCGGCATCATGGGGTCCCCGGTTATCAATCGGATCCAACAGAAGGGAGAACTCGTGGTGGGAACAGCCGGGAATATGCCCCCTTTCAACATGACAACCAAGGATGGTAGAATTATAGGATTTGAGCCAGATCTGGCCCAATACATGGCCAGTGCCATGGATGTAAAACTCAGGCTCGAGACCATGCCCTTTGCTGAACTGCTTCCCGCCCTTGAAGCCGGCAAAGTGGACATGGTGATGTCGAGTATGACCATGCTCACTGAGCGAAACATGAAGGTGGCCTTTGTGGGTCCTTATTTTATTTCTGGCAAGTCTTTGCTAACCAAAACGCGCACGTTCCTATCCGTGGAAGACCCTAGCGAAATCAACAGTCCTGCCACGACCTTGGTGGCACTGGAGGGATCCACAAGCCAGCTCTTTGTGGAGGAATTAATTCCTATGGCCACGCTTATAAGGGCCAAAGATTATGATGAAGCCGTACAAATGGTGCTCCAGGGTAAAGCCCAGGCTATGGTCGCAGACTATCCCATTTGCGTAATCTCTGTTTTCAGATACCCAGACGCAGAGCTGGCCACCCTGCTCACCCCTTTGACCTATGAGCCCATCGGTATCGC